>Ga0206942_1039_pt1 | contig 20680 bp, 26 predicted proteins | sample Alteio_BWOrgHeat_6_FD_153253 | JGI IMG/M metagenome (GOLD analysis project Ga0206942, IMG submission 153253) | Enriched cells from forest soil in Barre Woods Harvard Forest LTER site, Petersham, Massachusetts, United States -... | ecosystem: Environmental > Terrestrial > Soil > Temperate forest > O... | reverse complement strand
AATTACAATAGAATTATAATTCAAAATAATTGTTGATCTATAATTAATAATTTGTTATAATATTGCTAAATTAATTTAAAAAAGGTGTTTATTTATGTCAGCAGTAAATCGTCAAGAATGCAGTGTTTTTCTTCCTCAGCAATTTTCTGAATCTCTAAAAGGTGAAGATTGTCCTATTTGCCTTGATCCTGTTTTAGAGTCAGATAAACTAACGCAATCGATACATAGCGGCGCATTGCATGAAAGATGTTTTTTCCCTGAAGGCCTTCCACCTCTTCATAGATGTCCACTTTGTAGAGCACAAATTACATCGGTGAATGGAACTCCTGTTCAACAACCTCAGGCACAGGAAGAAGATGCTGCATTTTTAGAAGGCCCAAGGAGGGCTGCCCAAAGAAATATTGCTCGTGAGCAAGTGGTTCATCGTGTAGCCCTTGGTCATGTTCTTGCTTCCTCTAATACATCCAATCCTATGAGCAAGAAGATGAAAGCTTTATATGTACTACTTTTCGTTGGAATTCTCTGTTCATTGTTCTTAAGTAAAATTACAATAGTTCCCTTGATTGTGCTCATTATTTTGTTCACTCTGCTATTCTTTTGGCATAAAACAGCTCCCTGCAGAGAAGATAGAGAAATAGCAATGAACGAGCATAGACAACTTTTGAGACAGCCAATTCTTAGGGAAGTAGAGTAATACTTTAACCTTTTCAATTACATGCACTTTTATTGCGTTAGATTAATAAAATTGAATTATTAATTTAATAATGATAAATAAGAGGTAAAAGTAATTAGAGGTTAATTATGAAAGATTTTCATGATCTATTTCAGCATGAATTAAAAGAGATCTATAGCGCTGAAACGCAAATCGAAAGAGCTCTTCCTGAATTTTCTAGGGCTGCTTTTAATCCGGAGCTGAAGAAGCTGCTCATGACCCATGCTGAAGAGACAAAAAGACATACCTCCCGTCTCAAAAAAATAGGTTCGGAAATGAATATCTCTTTGGAAGGGGGAGTATGCTCCACAGTCAGAGATATGATCCAAGAGGGAAAGCAGCTCATTAACCAAAAATATCCACCTCATGTCCAAGATGCGGCCCTGATCGGGGTAATGCAGCAGCTAGAGCACTATCAGATGGCTGTTTATGGCGTTCTTAAAGCTTACGCAAGGCACTTAGGCCATCATGACATTATGGATATCCTTCAGCAGACCTCCAAAGAAGAGGGCAGGGCCGATAAGGCATTGACCTCGGTCGCAGAGGGCATGGCCGGGATCAACGCAAAAGCTGCGCAAAAGCGAAAAGCTGCTTAAACTTTAATAGGTTGAAGAGGAGCTGCAGGCTTCTTCTGTAAAAAGCGGTGCTTAAGGGCATCCTCAGCCGTGATCCTTGTAGTAGGATCAGGGTCCAGCATTTTTCCCAAGAGATCAAAAAGATCATTCATCTCAGTGGAAGGGTCTTTTCTTACCTCATTTACTGCAGCAATTTTTTCTCCGATAGAAGATTTAGGGCATTCAGGTTCAAAAAGAAAGGTATATTGGTAGCCTGGAAGCTCTCCAAAAAATTGGTCCGCTCTGTCCCCTTCCATAATAAGGCGGGGTGGGATAGCTCCGCAAATTTGTTGTACTAGGGATAGGTGCCTTGCTTCTTGGATTAGTTTAGGATCTGTAAGCGTCTCTTCTGAAACATTGACAATGGGCGCGTCAGAATAGTCGGGGAATAGATAGTCATTGGTGAACATTCTGAACAATATGCAGCCTGCGCTCCAAATATCTACAGCTGTTCCATATTTTGCCCCCAAACATACTTCAGGAGCGCGGTATTGTATATTGCATACTCTATCGGTAAAATCATCTTTATCCTTATGTTTGGACAAACCAAAATCCAATACTCTCATCATTCCAGTGGTTAAAGAGTAGAAGAGATTGCTTGTTTTTAAGTCGCAGTGTGTAATGCCTGCTTTATGAAGCGCTGCTAAACAGGTCAAGAATTTCCGCATAAAATCATTAATTTTTTCCAGGGGCATGTGGTTGTTTTTATTCCCTAATTCCCGTAATTCTGTGGAGAGATTTTCCCCAACCGCTTCTAAAATAAGGACATGCTGATCTTCATTTAGTTGAAAATGATTAAGTAGGGCGATCACATAGGGAAGTCCTTGTACTCTATTTAGTTTTACAAGTTCCTCCAGATCAAATTGTGTACCTTCCAGATTGACTTTCGCAGCAACCTTCTTTTTTGTTTTCTGGTCCTCTACCAAGACCACTTTTCCATAGCCTCCTTTTCCTAACAAAGGTGCATCATCAGGAATGGGATATCTTTGCTTGAGGCGGTCATTGGCTGTTTGAGAAGGTAGGTCGCAGCCAACAAAACGTGGAAATTTTTCTGCAGCTATCGGAGCAAGCATTTCTAAAAGATCGATAGAGGCTCTTCTAGTAGGGTTATTTACCCTAAGAGCCACATGTTTTTTCATGCTAGCTAAAGGGATGTTTGGCTTCTTAAAATGATGTGCTTCAAAAACTACAGGCCGAGTTTTCTCGCCGGTTAAATGGGGAATGTAACCATAAGTGAGAGCGGGTGGAGCATAAACTTCGGAATTTCTGCGTCCCATCAACCTAGAAGTAAAAAGATCTGCAGCCATAAATACCTCTTAAATAGGACAAATAATGATGAACTTAACAGAGATATTAATACAATCAATAACTATTGACAGCTAAGTAAATAACTTGCTAATTAGCAATTATGATACGAAAACTTGTCAGTGGTAAATACAGGCTCTATTCCCGCTCCAAAAACCCCAAAACAGGGAAGCGTAGGAATTTAGGCACCTTCAATTCTAGGGCTGCCGCCATGAAGCACGAGCGGGCAATCCAGTACTTTAAGAGACATGGGTAGGAAGTCTTGGTAAACTATCGGTCTCTAACCTGACGCCAAAGGTATTGTTCACGGCAGCGAAAAATACATACTGCGAGACTACTGTGATAATATCTAGGATTTGCACCTCGCTGTAATACTTCTTCAGCCTGGACCAGTCTCTTTTGGTAAGGTTTGCTTTTTTGACAAGAGAGTCTGTAGCCCGAAGAAGCGCTCTATCCTTATCATCCCACTCTCCTTTATCTCCCATAGGAATCTGTAGGATCTGCTTTTCATCCATCTCTTTTCGCATGATGGGATCATGATGGCCCCAAACATAATCGCATTTGTATAAATAGGCCATTCGTAAAATGATCAGCTCTTGCTCTCTTACACTTAAATTCAGAAGGGTTTTTGATTTCACCCAGTAGGGGATGAAATACTTGGCAAGTTCAGGATTCTGTACCACAACTCCAAATACATTTACTGGGGAATCTTCTTTCGTCAGAGAAAGATTCGGCAGGTCTTTGAAAAGGTCCCCAAATTCGGAGGATAACTTCTCTCTTGGAATAGGCTTTAGGCGAACAGGGTTTTTTACTGATTTCATAGGATCTATCCTAATGGATTAATATATCTGCAAAAACGGGTAGGTGGTCGGAAGGGAAGTGGCCATTTACTTTGCTTGGCTCGATTGCATTTGCAATTACTGTTACATGGGGTGAGACGAAAATGTGGTCGAGAATAAGCTCAGGCGAGCCTATCTCGTCAAATACCTTCGATCCCGGCTTTAAAAAGTCCTTCGTATAGGTCGATAGGGGGCCTATATGGCCAAGAAGGGCTGTTTCTTTTGTGTTCTTTAAAGCAGTTTGGAAGAGCTGCTTCAGATGGTTCCCGTCATGAAACTTGTAAGTAGACTGCTCCGGACGGTTAGGAAGTGTGTTGAAGTCGCCTGCAAGAATGACAGTCTTTCCCAAGGATTGGAATTGTCGGACAAGGTCTACGATGTAATGGACCTGGTCTTCACGCGTATTGACGCGGTAGTAGGTCAAGTGTGTGTTGAGAACTACTAGGCTCTTGCCCGTCAGTTTATCTTTTAGATGTAGCACGGTGAGCCTTCTTCCTGGCTCTAGTTCAGGTGGCAGTAGATCCGGGATTTTCGCCACATGAACATCATCTTTAGAGTTCACTGGCATTTCTAAAATAAGGCTTTCGTTAAGATCATCTCTTTCAAAGCGATCTTTATTATAAAAGATAGCGTTTAGCTCTCCAGTCTTACAACTGCCTGAAAAACATTCTAGCTTATCTCCTAGCTGTTTCTTCAAATCTTCCAATTGATTGGGATAGGTTTCCTGAACACACAAAAGATCAGGCTTCATGTTTTGAATAGAGAGAGAAACGCGGTTAAGCCTCTCTGGCCAGGTATGGACCTTTTCAAACTGATGATCGAAAAGATCAAAGAGAACGTTGTAGGTTACAACTCTTACCTTCTGATGCCTCTTTTCTAGGGCAATTGAGATTTCGGAAAACAGTCTTTCTGAGTACTTTTGCGGGGGTAGGGTTTCGATATTTTCAACGATGGGAACAACAGAGCCTGAGATCTGGTCTGCAGATCCGACAACGCTGCTTCCGAATAGGAATAGCAGAAGGTTTCTAAATGACTGATTTAACATGTAGATATAGTAATATAAGAAGCAATTTTTTTAAAGACAAGAAAATTTTTTATTTATTTACATTTAATAATAATTATTGTATAATATAATAATTATAATTTAAAAATTATATGTCATTTATAAAATCATTATTTCTTGGTAGTGAAGGAAATTATCAATTTTGCGGATTTGATGTATCCTTCAAAAAAAGACACCCTTCTTCTAGGCTTCCTTTACTTGGAAGAGTATACAGAATTCTTCATCAGAGGTATCTCTATACATTCGTACATGAATTTGCACATAATTTAGCTTTCAAAATTTTTGCAAATTGCTCTTCAAAGACCTGTATTTATATGGATGGAAATGGACTAACTTTTCCAGATCGCACTCGTTTTAGCGCTCGTTCAGTCTCTCCCAAAATTATGTCTATTATCCTAGCTGTTGGCCCTTTAGCTATAACAGCATTTGCCGGGAGCTCTTTAGCCCTATCCCTTGCTTTAAGGCACTCCTTACCTCTTGTATCCCACTGGTGTATCGGCAGCGCTTCTTATGCAATTCTAGATGAGCAGTTATATAGTATTTATTCAGTTTATAAAAGAGATAATGGAGATTTTGGCCATCTTACTAGACAGCCTTTTTCCCATCTAGCGGCAGCAAGCGTAGCTCAGATTGGAATTTTTATACTTAGTATGTATGCAGCTTACAGAGCCTATTAATAAAGGGAAGATCTATGTCAATCTTAAAGTCAGTATTCTTTGGTAGTGAAGGAAATTATAATGTTTGGGGACTAGATATCTCCTTCAAAGATTTTCCTCCCGGTGACAAGCCTTCACGATTAATAAGCATATCCGATAGGGTCTTTGGGATTGCCTCTCAGGTGTACTTAAATACCTTAGTCCATGAAATTGGACATGCAATCGCTTTCAGACTTTCTATTAATCGCCCATCTAAGATCAATATTTATAGGGATCATACTGGATTTCACTCTCCTTCTGTTAGATGCCCCTCCGAAAAAATAGATTCTATTGTCAGAGCTGCGGGCCCCTTAACTCAAACGGCCTTTGCTGGGGTTGTGCTAACCTCATCGATTGCTTTAAGAAGCTCCTTTCCTCTTCTATCCATGTGGTGCGGATGCTCCGCTTATTATTCTATTGTAGAAGGGTTCTTTAATTGTATTGCTTCTGCATATCACAGGGATGATGGAGATTTTGGCATTCTTACGAAAAGGTCTTTCACGCATCTAGCGGCAGCAAGCGCTCTACAAATTGGACTTATTGCTCTTGCCCATTTCGGAGCCTACAAGGCTTTCTAATGAAGAGGGATTTTCATCTATGTCAATCTTAAAGTCAGTGTTTCTTGGAAGCGAAGGACGTTATCATTTTTGCGGGTTTGATGTCTGGTTTAGAAAAGGCTGCATTGATGAAGTGCCCCCATCTGAAACTTCCTTTAGAAGAAGATTGGTCCATGTTCTCCATCAAAGGTATTTATACACCTTTGCACACGAAATGGCACATGCAATAGCTTTTAAGGTTCTTGCCAAATGTTCTTCTGAAGTCAATATTTATCAGGGCGATGCAAATGGATGCACTGATCCTATTGACTGCATGCCAGTTTCATACAAAATAGACTCTATTTGTGCAGCTATTGGACCTATGGGTACGACGGCACTTGCAGGGGTGATGCTCGTCTCATCCCTAACTTTCAGAAATTATCTATTTCCTTTGTGGTTTACTTGGGGAGCAATAGTCGCAATCAAAGAGGAAATCCGCCATGATATTCGTTCTGGTTTAGACAAAGATGGAGGGGATTTTGGCGGTCTCGCCAAGAATTCTTTCACACATTTAGCTGCTGCAAGTGTTGCCCAGATTGGAATTTTAGCACTTAGCCTATTTGCAGCTTACCGTGCTATTTAACTAAAAAATTCTTCCTCCAAGAGAGGCTTCTGATTTTTCCGGGATAATTAAGATGGTATGGTTGTTCTCATCGGGGACTACTAATGTGACCACTTCCGATAGGAAAGGCCCAATTTGTCTTGGAGGAAGATTTACGATGGATAGAACTTTTTTGCCGATCAGCTCAGCTTTCGTGTAATGGTGGATTGCATTCAGGCTAGATGTTTTGATCCCTATTTGTTCTCCAAAATCTAGCTTCAGCTTATAGGCAGGCTTATGAGCTTCGGGAAAATCCTGCACCTCAGTGATAAGCCCTACACGAATATCCAATTTCTCAAAATCATCGATAGTTGCCATATTTTTCCTTTGAACCTAGTTCGCTAGAACAGATTGGATTCCCTTTTTTGATTCTTCAAAAAAGGCCTGGCCTGCAAGCAGTGTCACTTTAGAAACTGAGAGAAGCGCCGAGGCTTTTTGTTTTTTTAGATACTTTTGAGTTTGATAGGCAGATATGGCTCCTTTGATTACGTTCATCGCAACTTCTGCAGTAGGAGAATCATAGCCTTCATCCTTTAAATCACTTGCATGAGAGTAGCTCTTCACTTCAAGTCTCAGTGCCTCTCTCATGCCTACTACTCCAACCCAGTACATCATCTCAATCGTAAATTCATCTCTATTTCCAAGGCCGATCAAGAGAAGTTTTTTTGCTAAAATAGTGTTCTTTGGAGGCTCAATTAGGAGTGTTTCTAAAGCTTTGCCTGTAAATTTCCCCGATTTTCGAATCTCAGTAAGTAGACCCTTCAATGCTTCGTCTACATGGACAAGTCCATTAGATGCTTTTGGAAGAGCAGGAGGGGAGGTATAGATATCTCCCTCGGTGTATTCAAATAAGCAGATGATCTGTAAGGGTGTCTCCTGTGCGGAAGGGCCCTCTACTTTTGCTTCGATTTCAACTCCAGCGATTTTCCCAATAGTTTCCGTTGTTCCTACAACAGGTAAATTTTGAGCTAACACAGAGGAAAAAAGAAAGAGAGAGAATAAGAGGGACGCCATCCATCCTTAGGTAACATCTCAGTTTAAAGAAGTCAAGCTAGGTTATCGCTTAGATAAATCTGTAGGTTTTGAAAAAGCAGATGGATGTGCAGTAGCCCTAGATGTTAAAGGCATAGGAAGAATTGATCTTGAAGGCTGACCTATTTTTTGCGAGGCTGGAGGATGAAGCGGAGGGAGGTGTTTTATCTCTCTTCTCTCCGGCTTTTCTCTACTCAATTCTGTACTTAGTTTAGATGTGTCATCCACTTTGGCGCTAGGTGGACGCTCTGATTCTGGCAAACCGCGTGATGGAGCTAATGATCTTGATCCTTTGGAAGAACCATCACTTTCGCTTAAAGAACTTGAGGTTCGTAAATCTTTCTTAGAAGCAGATAAGGGTTCGGGTGTGTTAGAGCTTTGTAGAAAGGGATGTTTTAAGGCTGCCGCCGCTGTTGGTCTTCTAGTTGGATCTGGGTCCACCATGCTTATCATTAGGTCCCAAGCCATTTTGAATCTTTCAGGTGAGGTCTCTTTTCTTTGCTGAAGAGCATATTCATAAAGTCTTGGAACTAACGGCATTTTTTTTGAGTGCTCTAATAAAAAACTATATTTATCGCCAACCAAGCTAAAAAAATGATCCCTTAATTTACTTCGGGCAATCACGGAAGTTGGGATAGTGTTCCCAAAAAGTTGTATAAGATTGTGAAGATGTCTTCCGGCTTTTGCAAGAGCTCCTTCTAATACCCTGCCGTTCACTGTTCTTTTTGGCTTATCATTAACCTGTTTAAAAAGATCTATGTTAGTAAGAAGCTTGAAAAATATGCACCCCAGATTAAAAATGTCCGCGGGGAAGCTATACTCGGTCCTAAGTGTTACTTCAGGAGCTTCATACTTAATATTAGGAGTTAGTTTCCACATATCGCTCTCTCTTGCAGGTGCAGCTGATCTGCCAAAGTCAAAGAGATAAAATTCACCTGTAGAGACAGATGCACAGGTATTATCTTCTTTGGCATCGCAATACATGAGCCCCCGTCTATGCATTTCTGCAAAGCACTCTAGAAATTTTCGAAAGAAGGATTCCAGGTGATCTAAAGAGTAGAACATCTGATGTGGGATCCTGATGGCCATCGAGCCTTCTAAACTCCTAGTGAACAATTTAAAAACTAATGCATAAGTAAAGGAATCGATTTGAAAGAAGTGTTCCAGAGGAAGAACATGAGGAATGCTTAGCATTCTTGTCGTCTTTACAAGTTCATTCAAGGAGTGTTTGATTTTCCCTGAATTGACCTTAATTGCCACCTTTTGTTGAGTAAGTGTATCCTCCACAAGATACACGTTTCCGTAGCTACCGCTTCCTAATAGTATCATTTTTTCCATAGGAAAGCGTTTGGCAAGCTGTTCGTGTTCTTCAGGAGAGCGGAAAGAATCAAAGCCAATGGGGATAGTGTTATTTACTTTGGTGATGACCCTGCTGTAGACATTTGGAAGCTGTTCCGTTGCCATCACAGTCATTCTATTTTCAGCTGCCTTGTCTAGTTCGTGGGTTGATCCCTCAAAGGTCCTAGGTGCTCGAAAGGCCATTTTGATGAGCTTAAATCTTTCCGGTTTGTAAGGAGAAAAATCCCCTTTTCCAAGATTTGCCCTTTTTTCAGAGAGTTGTAAAGAGCTCTCAGGTCTAGTAGGTTTTAAACGTCTTGGCACGGGTTGAATTACAGGATAGTCAAGATGCTCGATGTTAAATATTTCCGGAGCTTTATAAGCAGCATGGCCGTTTCGAGAGGGAATAAACTTGAGGGCAGCAGTAAAACCATTGGGCCCTACAGTAGGATCTGTAAAAGTAGGGGCTGGTTCAGCTGCTCTGTGGATTGGAATTGTAGTTAAAGTCATATGGTAATTATTTTAATTAAAAAATTATTAAAAAGCAATTATATAATAATTAATTATGAAAATAATTATTTTATAAATAAATTATTTGACATTTCAATCCCATTAAGTAATATAAGGTCTTAATTCATAAGGAGAAGTTATGGCAAAAAAGAAAGACCAAAGTGTGATGTTACAATTCAGGGATCTGCCCGATATGAAGACCAAATGGCCAAAGTTTTTAGCTCTTGGAATAATACTTTTAATATTAGGGATCTTAGCGATTGCTTTCTCAGGATTTACCACGGTAGTTACGGTAGAAATTTTAGGGATATTCTTGATTTTAGGGGGTATTTTTCTTCTTGTGAATGGCTCATCTGCGAAAGGATGGGCGGGCGTTAGCCTCTCTATTTTCCTTGGCCTTTTGTACTTGGTCGTGGGAGCAATTTGTATCTTTAGACCGCTAGTGGGAGCTGAGGTCATTACTATTCTCCTTGCGGCATTTTTCTTTGTCGGGGGACTATTTCGGATGGTCTCTTCTTTAATGTACCGAGCCGAGCACTGGGGACTTGTTTTTTTTAATGGACTTGTGACCTTTATTTTAGGAATATTGATTATAGCTGAATGGCCGGTGGCAGCTTTATGGGTGATCGGACTCTTTGTGGGGATCGATCTTGTGTTATCAGGCATTAGCTGGATCTATCTTTCATTAACCGCAAAAAGATGAAATTAGTCACAGGCCTTCATCATATTACATCTCTCTCTTCAAGCGCCCAGAAAACGGTGGATTTTTATGCCGGGATTCTGGGCTTAAGATTAGTAAAAAAGACAATCAATTTTGACGCGCCTGAAGTCTATCATCTCTATTATGGCAACGAGCAGGGTTCTCCCGGAACAATCATGACCTTCTTTCCCTATCCTGATATTCCGAAGGGAAGAAAGGGAAATGGACAACTCACGGTCACATCATTTTCCATTTCAGAAGGAGCAATGGACTACTGGCTAAAGAGGCTGGATAGATTCCATATCGCCTATAAAAAACCCTATCAGAGGTTTGATGAGCTTGTGATCTCATTTGAAGACCATGATGGCTTAGGGCTTGAGCTTGTGGTAAACCACAAGGATAAAAGAGAGGGTTTTTCTTACGGCAATATGCCTAAAGAATTTGCGATCAAAGGATTTTACGGAATGACGCTTTCTGAGGAATGTTTTGATAAAACAGCAAAACTTCTGACCGATGAGATGGACCATACCTTGTTAGTTGAAGAGGGAAACCGTCTTCGTTTCGCTACAGAAAATAAGCCAAGCTGTTTTGTAGACATTCTCTGCAATCCTGAAAATTTAAAAGGTCTAGGCGGCTACGGCACAGTCCATCATGTGGCTTTTGCAACTGCAAATGATGCCTCTCAGCTTCATGCTAGAGCTAAGCTTGTAAAATCTGGCTTAGACGTTACGCCTGTGATCAACAGGGTTTACTTTCATTCGATCTACTTTCGTGAGCCGGGCGGAGTTTTGTTTGAGATCGCAACTCTTCCACCGGGGTTTACTTTGGATGAACCTCTTGCTCATTTAGGAGAATCTCTAAAACTTCCACCTTGGGAAGAAGAGCATAGGGAGCTACTAGAAAAGTCCCTACCTCCAATACGTTTGGATCTAAAGAGGTTTTCATGAAAAAAAATAGGGCGTTGATCCTTCTTCATGGCAGTGGAAGCTCCTCAAGGAGGATCTTAAGACAGTTGAAAGATCTTTGCGATCCGGCATTTTATATTGTAGCTCCTGATGCTCCAGACCACCATTGGTATTTTGAATCTTTCTTGGAAAAAGAGGAGAAGAATGAGCCTTTTCTCTCAATGTCTATTGGGATAGTTGAAGAGCAGATTCTATCCATCTCTAAATCTATTCCTAAAAGCCATATCTTTATTGCTGGTTTTTCACAAGGAGCATGTCTTGCTTTAGAGGTTGCTGCGCTTGTAGGAGGAAAGTTTGGGGCGATTATTGCTTTCTCTGGTGGATTGATTGGAAGCAGGCCAAATGCGAAGAAATACAAAGGGGACTTGAAGGGTACGAAGGTATTTCTGGGAGCCACAAAAGAAGATCCTTATATTCCTTTTTCCAGGGTCAAAAAATCCAAAGAGATCCTAGAAGAGCTAGGTGCTGACGTTACCTTAAAAGCCTATCCGGGAGATGCCCATGAGATCAAAGAAGATGAGATCCAGTGGGTGAAAGAGAATCTATTGCAGATTTCTAAATAGAGTTGATAGAGTTCTCCGCCAAAAAAACCCTAGGTAACTATGTTAAATGCATCTATCGCCGCTGCCGCTTCAGGTCTTGGTCTTTTTTTATGCTACAAGTATGTGATTGCGAGAAATCTGACGCCAGATACCATGATCAAGCTATATTTCTCAGCGGTCATTGTAACTTCATTGGGATTTATCGGATTGTATGCTGCATTACGCGAGAATTCATCTTTTCAAGAGAATTTCTTTTCAGCGAGAAGTGTGATGAAGCAAGGCTAACGTTACAAAATCTGTTGTGGTTTTCTAAAGACAGCTGATAGAATTTCGCACCTTCAAAAAACTGGGTGCATTATGTTGAATACTAGCTTGACTCTTGGCTGCTTTGGTGTAGCTGCTCTTTCAGGATATCAGTATATAAGATTAAGACGGACTATTCCTGTGACAGCCATGCATCTAGGTATTTCTGCTCTATTTTTTACAGCACTTGGGCTCATTAGAACCTATAACGCTCTATTCGATAGTTCTTCCTATCATCAGAATCTCTTTTCTAAGAGAACGTTTGTACAGGAGTAAATGTTATGTCTTTAAAAGTTCTAAGTTTCGGCCTTGAGAAAGCTTCCGCTCTTCCTCTTATTTGCGATGTTGCTGCTCCACTTTTTACTGGGGTTGTAACAGGATGTATCTCCTTAAAAATGATGAGAAAAAATCCATTGCTTGGCCTTAAATGGGGCATAATTTCTTTGGCGCCTATCGTGTTTGGGTGTTTTAGATTCTGCCAAATTTATCAAAACTGGATGGAAAGATATGCTGATTCTTATGTCTTCTATCCACAGGTTCACTGTTCAAAGTTAAATGACCAAAAATCTAGGGTAGAAAGTTTTTCCTGTAATGAATATGAATGCCAAGCTAAGGCTATCTCTGATTTTGTAGGGGATTGCTCTCAAATGGCTTTATCCTTTTTGTCATCACCATCACAAACAGTTCACCATTTTAAGGGTTCGGCTTTCTACCATTGCCATGAGATGCAGTGTGATCCTAGTCCCTACAGAGTTGAGTTTGTCTCTGATCATAAGCAATAGAAACTTTTTCATTTCCTTCCCTCTTTTTTTATGGTAAGAATGGGATAAATGAAAAAAGAATTTAAATCTCCATCACCTGAACGAAAGGTCTATTGTAACCGCACGCTTAACCTAAAATCGATCCGCGCGATTGGTTACGATATGGACTATACTCTCATTCACTATCATGTGGAGGAGTGGGAGCTTAGGGCCTATGAATATCTGAAGAAAAGATTTATTGCAGATGGTTGGCCTGTAAAAGACTTACAATTTCAGCCAAAGCTAGTGGCTCGTGGGCTTACCATCGATACTCAAAATGGCAACCTTCTCAAAGCAAATCGTTTTGGGTTTATCAAAAAGGCAATGCATGGCACATCTCCTATTGGTTTTGAGGAGCAGAGAGATCTCTATGCACGCACTTTAATTGATCTTGCAGATGAGAGATGGGTCTTTTTAAATACGCTCTTCTCTTTATCCGAAGGGTGCATGTATGCGCAATTAGTAGACCTACTTGACCAAAGAAAGATCCCCGAAGTATTAGGTTATCCCGATCTTTATAAGCGTGTGAAGGGGATACTAGATGCTGCCCATATGGAAGGTCAGCTGAAAGCAGATATTATCGCAGATCCAGAGAAATATGTGATTCTTGAAAAAGAGACTGCTACCGCTCTTTGGGATCAGCACGTTTCAGGAAAAAAGCTGATCTTGATTACCAATTCCGAATGGCACTACACCATCCACATGATGGCCTACTGTTTTGATCGCTTTCTTCCTGCAGGAAAAACCTGGAAAGATCTTTTTGATCTTGTGATCATAGGCGCACGTAAACCCTACTTTTTCACTACCCAGCAGCCATTTTTTGAAGTGGTCACGGATGAAGGACTTTTGAAGACCCATTCCGGAAAATTGGAAAAGTCCAAGATCTACTTAGGAGGTAGTGCACGTGAAGTGGAAAAGACGCTGAATCTCTCTGGAGATGAGATCCTCTATGTTGGGGACCATATGTTTGGAGATGTCCATGTCTCAAAAAACGTGCTTCGCTGGAGAACTGCTCTTGTTCTTCGTGAGCTTGAAGATGAGCTGGACGCTATTGAGAAATTTAAGCCCAGCCAAAAAAAACTCATGGCGCTCATGGAAAAAAAAGAGCATCTTGAAGAGAAATACTGTCTTACAAAATTAGAGCAGCAAAGACATAAAAAAACCGATCACGACACAGAGCTCCAAAAGATCAGAAACGAATTAAGCGAGCTGGATAAAGACATCGCGCCGCTTGCGAAAATGGACACCGAGTCGAATAACCCTATCTGGGGACTTCTCATGCGGGCAGGAAATGATAAGAGCTATCTTGCCTATCAGATCGAGCGTTACGCAGACATCTACACATCCAGAGTATCCAACTTCCTATGGATCACGCCTTTTGCCTATCTTAGATCGCCAAGAGGAAGCCTCCCTCACGATCCGGGCTATCCTGTTTAGAGAAAAAATAGCAGGGATAACAGGATTATCAGGATAAAAAATATCCTATCCTGTTATCCCTGCTAATTTCTTACTTGCTATGTGCTAAAACCACCGTCTACGGTGACAAGTGATCCGGTCATATATGAAGATTCATGGCTTGCAAGGAAAGCAACAACAGATGCGATCTCTTCAGGTTTGCCTAATCTAGGAATAGCTAATGCATTGATGAATGTCTCTATAGATAAGCCATCTTTGGGCTGAGTCATATCGGTTTCTATTGGCCCGGGTTCTACAAGATTAACAGTGATATTTTTAGGACCAAGGTCTCTTGCCCAGCCTTTCGTGTAACCAATAAGGGCAGCTTTTGAGGCGGTATAATCGGCCATTCCGGGAAAGGGCATTCTCTCTCCAACACAAGAGCCTATGGTAATTATCCTTCCACCTTCTTTTAAGTGTTTTACGGCAGCGCTAACAGTAACAGCTACTCCAAGTACGTTAATTTCGAGGAGCTTTTTCATAGCGGCAGCATCGCGCTTCGGATCATCGATAGCACCCACCGTTAGGACACCCGCGTTATTTACCAGAATGTCCAGATGGCCAAAGTGTTTGACCACAGCCTCCACCATGGACTCTATTTGTTTGGGATCGCTTTGATCGGCTTGAAAAGCTTCTGCTTTAACACCAAGGGCTTTCATCTCTTTTACTACTGCTTCTGCCTTCTCAGGTGAAGAGGTATAGGTAATGGCAACGCTTGCACCCTCTTTGGCAAGTCTTTTCGCAGTCGCAGCTCCTATCCCACGCGATCCTCCGGTAACTAAAGCGACCTTCTTATTTAATTGATACATAGGCTCTCCTTGTAACTATGCTGCTTATTTCGAATCCTAAAAGGGAGTGCAGATGCTTGCAACTATCTTTCTTAATTTTATTCTTAATTCATTGACATTCAATTAACCCTTTCTTTCTTCCATTGCAAACTTAGGTCATCGAAAGATGGCTTAAGTTTTTTTATTCCCAATTGCTTAAAATCCTATAGAAATATTTTAATGCAGCCATGAAACGTTTTCGATTCATAGCTGTAGTTCTCGGCGTTGTTCTATTCTCTTTTTTTATTATTTTTATCTTGCAAGATGAGAAGTCTGTAATGACCCATCCTGAAGGGGTGATCGCCAAAGGGCAATTGGATGCTATCTCCTGGCAATATCTTTTAATGCTCATAGTAGTTGTTCCAACATTCCTCTTTCTTATGCTTATATTCTGGAAGCAGAGTAGGAAGAAAAAGAAGAAGTACGATCCGGAGAAAACGTTTGGATGGAAGGGAGAAGTACTTCTTTGGTTGTTTCCTTTATGCGTGGTAATTGTGATGACCTACATCACTTGGGACTCTTCTCATAAGCTAGATCCCTATAGGCCAATTGGAGACAAGAAGCCGCTTGTCATTCAGGTAGTGGCGTTAGACTGGAAGTGGCTATTTATCTATCCGGAGCAGGGGATCGCGACGATCAACTATATCCAGATCCCTGAGAAGGAGCCGGTCCATTTTTTGTTAGCAGCGGATGGATCACCGATGAACTCTTTTTGGATACCGCAATTGAGCGGTCAGATCTATGCGATGTCGGGGATGATCACCCAGCTTCACATCTTGGCCAATAAAACGGGTGTGTATACAGGAAGGGCCGCAGAGATCAATGGAGCTGGATTTGCGGATATGCTGTTTACTGTGAAGTCGACAGAGATGAAAGAGTTTGAAGAGTGGATTGATAAGGTCAAAGGGTCTTCAAATGCTTTGACAGAGAGTGCTTATGAAGAACTTCTGAAACCCTCGCAAAATCATCCCGTTGTGCTCTATTCCAGCGTGGATAAAGACCTCTTTCATAAAATCGTAATGAAATATATGAACCCATCCCAATAAAATTTTATATGCTATTTTGTTTCTTTTCGGCTATTTTTAAAAATCTTCTCGAAGCCATATTTATCTCCGAATATTGACTTCTCGAAGATTTTCAAAACTAGCTCGAAAATAAATCAAAATCCCATAGAAAATTTTAATGGGATGGGTTCATGCCTCATGAAGAAATTTTTCTTTGGAAGATTGACGTTAGATGCTTTGCCCCACCACTGGTATACCATTGGGGCGACCGTTTTTATTACTTTTACTCTTATCGTTATCGCTCTCATTTTAACAAAGAAAAAACGCTGGGCTTGGCTATGGAATGAGTGGTTAACATCGACCGATCCAAAGAAGATCGGGACCATGTACATGATTGCCTCTTTAGTCATGCTCTTTAGAGCGCTGATTGATTCGGGGATGCTGTGGCTGCAGCAGGCGATGGCGGCGGATTCATCAGGCTATCTAACACCTACGCACTTTCAAGAGATCTTCACCGCGCATGGGGACATTATGGTCTTTTTCGTGGTGATGGGATTTTTCTTTGGTTTTATGAACTGGATAGTTCCTTTGCAGATTGGTTATAGAGATCTTGCCTTTCCCTTTATGAACTCATTGGGATTCTGGCTCTATGTTGCGGGTGCGTTATTGATCAATCTCTTCTTTGTAGTAGGAGGCCACTTTGCAAATACGGGATGGCTTGCTCCTACTCCTCTCTCTGAGTTGGAATTTAATCCCTATACTGGTGTGGACTATTTGATTTGGAGTTTGCAGCTATCGGGGTTGGGGAGCCTTCTTTCCGGTATTAACTTTATGGTCACGATCATTAAGTGTAGAGCTCCCGGAATGACTTTGATGAAAATGCCTCTTTTCGTTTGGACATCTCTTTTTAGTACTATCCTAATTGTTACCGCTTTTCCGGTGCTTACTGCCACTCTGTTTCTTCTCTGGCTAGACCGTTTTTTTGATATGCATATCTTTACCTCCACACATGGAGGAAACCAGATGCTCTACTTTAATTTCATTTGGATGTGGGGACATCCGGAAGTCTATATTTTAGTAATACCAGCGTGGGGTATGTTTTCTGAAATAGTGGCGACATTTTCTCAGAGAAAGGTATTTGGTTATGTTTCTTTAGTTTTCGCTGCAGGAACGGTCACTTTTCTCTCCTATCTCGTCTGGTTGCATCACTTTTTTACTATGGGAGCGGGCGCAAATGTAAACTCCTTCTTTGGGATTGTGACACAGATTATTGCCATACCCACAGGTGTTCAGATCTTCAACTGGCTCATTACGATGTTCAAGGGAAGAGTGAATTTTGCTACACCTATGTATTGGTTCATTGGATTTGTCGTGATCTTTACTATTGGAGGAATGGCGGGTCTCATCCTTGCGACACCTCCTGCCGACTACCAGGTGCATAATAGCCTCTTTTTGATTGCCCACTTTCATACCACTGCAATTGGAGCGGGACTCTTCGGTATTTTTGCAGGAGCTACCTACTGGTTTCCAAAGATCACCGGAGTGAAGTTAGATGAAAGGCTTGGAAAAAGGGCTTTTTGGTTCTGGTTTGTAGGATTTTTTGTTTCGTTTATGCCTCTTTATCTTTTGGGATTTATGGGAGCTACAAGAAGAATGGACCACTATCCTGGGTCAACAGGCTGGCAGCCGTTATTTATTGTATCTGCGGTAGGGTTTCTGATTATCCTTTGCGGGCTTTTTACACAGGTACAGACGCTCTTTATAAGCCTAAAAAGAAAGAGGGAGCATCTGGATAAGACCGGTGATCCTTGGAATGGAAGAACGCTTGAGTGGTCAGTGCCTTCTCCTCCTCCTTTCTATAGCTTTCCTGCAATCCCAAAAATTACAAGTAGAGATATGTTCTGGCATATGAAGAAAAAAGGGAAGATCCCTAAAAAATATGAGGATATCGAAGTACCTAATAACACAGGTATGGGGGTCTATGTTTCTGCCTTTGGGTTTATCTCAGGTTTTGGACTGGTCTGGTATATCCACTGGCTGACAGCTGCAGGTATTGTAGGAGTTATTGTGTGTCTTGTGATTAGGTCTCTTGATAGGCATACGGAACGTACCATCTCCTCCAAAACAGTGAAAAAAATTGAGGCCACCTATGGCAGGTAAGGTAAATGTGGCCGAGAAGGCCCATGATGATGTCAAGGTGTTCGGATTTTGGATCTACTTAATGACCGACCTGGTGATCTTCGCTGTTCTTTTTGCTGCTTTTGTAGTGTTGAGATTCAATACCTTTTCAGGGCCGACAGCAAAAGAGCTGTTTGAGATGTCCTCTGCTTTTCAAGAAACGATCATTCTTTTAACAAGTAGCTTTACCTGTGCATTAGCAAGCTATTCCGCATACGTTCAGAAAAAAAAGTCCGCTATCTTCTGGTTTGCTATCACCATCGTTCTAGGAATCACTTTTCTTTGTTTAGAAGCCCTAGAATTTAAGAAGTTCATCGAAGATGGGGCAGGGCCTAATAGAAGCGCCTTTCTCTCCTCTTTTTTTGCACTTGTTGGTACTCACGGCTTTCATGTAAGCATAGGTCTTCTTTGGATGCTCATTACCATGATTACGATTGGGTTTCGAGGTTTGACAGAGCCTACTCTATCAAGGCTCTTTCGCGTGGCCTACTTTTGGCACTTTTTAGATGTTATCTGGATCTTTATCTTCACCGTTGTTTATGGGATGGGGCATCTATTATGAGATCGTTATCTGCTCGTATCGTTGGATATATAGCCTCTTTAGTTTTCACGCTCACTGCTTTTTTAATTATTGTGTTTCCAGATTTTTTCCATTTGGGAACGCAGATGAACATTCTTTGTCTGTTGATACTTGCTCTTTTGCAGTTTGTGGCGCAAAGTATCTGTTTTCTACATGTAGTAGGAGATAAAGGGCCGAGGTGGAATCTGATGGTTTATATTTCTACCCTATCGATCGTTTTAATCATTGTAGTCTTTACTATCTGGGTCATGAACCACTTGAATTACCGAATGGGGATGTAGTTTTCTCTATTTTTTCTTTCTTAAAGAGGGGGATTTCTTTTTTTGAGTAGGTACGCGGACATATTTGTATTTGGGGCGCACCAATTTGACTTTCCCGTTTTCTGAAACTACCAATGGGGTGTTAGTACGCGCAGCGGTGTCAATTGCCATCTTAACACCTAGCTTGTGGGCATTTAATAGCATTTGATTGATATCAAGTTTTTTATCTTTTGACATTTGCAGACTCACTCATTTTTTCCCAGATTTCATTATCTTCTATATGTAATTGAAGACCTAGTTCTTTCTTTGCGATAATTTTCTTTATGCCGGAACCAACTGTAGAGTTATCAAGGATAAGAGCAGTATCTGCAATCGATAAATAAAGATTTAATATGTTTTTAACCCCTCGATAATACCTGCGTATTATATCTTCCTTAGGAATATTATGGCCACCCTGTTGCACTCGGAAAGCTACCCTTTTAATAGCCTGATCAGGATTGGAAATCCATAAATACATTAAATTTATTTCATAACCATTCCTTTTTGCATTCTTAAGGTGGGTTGCATAGGTAAGGCCCGAAGCTGTGGTCTCATAGGCAAAATTGGTGTTAGATTTCACACATGAATGAAATCTTTTAATCATTAATTCGCCTGCTTCACGATTTACACTTTCAGGATGCAATGGCGATAAGCCTCTCGCTATCTCATCAGCATTGAGAAATTCGTTATAGAGTTCTTTATGCTGAAGAAGGAAAGCTTTGGCTGTTGTGGTTTTCCCAGCTCCATTTGGGCCAGCAATCATCATTAGTCTTTTCATAATCCAAAAGGGAATGTGCTGCTGGTTAGGAGTATAGAGCAGCTTATACAATTTAGATAAGAAGATAAAAAAAATCTAGGCAGTAAATGCATGGTTTGGTATGGATGCAAGAATAAGGAGGTGCTCTATGAAAACAGTTAGAGTATTGTCAGTTATTTCTTTAGCAGCATATTTAATTTTCCAAGGATTAGCTTCTCTAGGTGAGATGTCTACTCCAATTATGATGGCTGCTCAAGGGCTTTTAGCTCTTATTTCTGGAGTTCTTATGTTTATTTCTCTTGGCCACTGGGCTAACTATAAGAGCGAAAGATAATCCGTTAAGGGTTTGAAGATTTCAGACCCTTTTATCTCAGAATTCATAAAAATCTTTGCAAGTAATTATTCTTCTGCTAATCATGCAATTTAAGAGGTGATACTATGAAAATTGTTAGAATATTATCAGTTGTTGCATTAGCAGCGTTTTTAATTTTTCAAGGACTAGGATATCTCAGTGAGTCAGTAAGTCCTATGATGATGGCTGCGCAAGGACTTTTAGCTCTTACATCAGGCGTTCTTATGTTTATTTCTCTTAGCCACTGGGCTAACTATAAGAGCGAAAGATAACTTTTAAGAGGGTGTTTGAGAAAGATTCAGACCCTTTTAGTTATGAACTATTGCGCTTGACTTTTCCCGAATATCTTGGCTAATGGGTGAATATTTTCCACCTAGATGCTGAGAGAGAAAGGATTCAATAGCATCCAATTCCATCATTCGATTAGGGAATTTAGCAAAGCGGTGCCCCTCATCTGGAAAGAGGATGTAGGTCACATCTTTTTTGTTTTTTTTCATGCTTTGGTAGATCTGCTCGGATTCCTTTTCTTGGACCACATGATCATTTTTTCCATGCATGAGAAGAAGAGGGACTTTGATATTGTTCAGGTAATTCAGAGGAGAGCATTTTTCTA
>Ga0206942_1150_pt1 | contig 20795 bp, 14 predicted proteins | sample Alteio_BWOrgHeat_6_FD_153253 | JGI IMG/M metagenome (GOLD analysis project Ga0206942, IMG submission 153253) | Enriched cells from forest soil in Barre Woods Harvard Forest LTER site, Petersham, Massachusetts, United States -... | ecosystem: Environmental > Terrestrial > Soil > Temperate forest > O... | reverse complement strand
GACACTGTCAAAGAAGTTGTCGAGCAAGCTCTTGCTGCAGCATACCGTCGAGATTATGGAGAACGTGAGCAAGAAGTTCGTGTAACCATGAATCTTAACAATGGTGAAGTAGACGCCTATGTCATGAAAGAGGTCGTAGAGGCAGTTGAAAGCCCAGCGTATGAGCTAAGCCTCTCGGAAGCTCAGGCCATTCAGAAGAATGCTAAACTTGGCGATCTTATTGAAGTGCATGAAAAAGTTAATGATTTTGGTCGTGTAGCAGCACAGACTGCTAAGCAGGTCATTCTACAACGCCTTCGTGAAGCAGAGCGCGAAATTGTTATGAATGAGTATGAGGATAAAATTGGCACAGTCATTAATGCACTAGTCAATCGTGTTGAGGGAAATATCGTACGTGTCGACCTTGGTAAAGCTCAAGGTATTATGCCGCGCAGTGAGCAAATTCAAGGTGAACGTTACTATCCTGGCCAGCGTCTTAAAGTATATTTGAAGGATGTAGAGCGCGGTCTTCGTGGACCACAGCTTGTTGTATCGCGCGGCTGCAAAGAGTTTATTGAATGGCTCTTCCGTGCAGAAGTGCCTGAAATGGAAAGTGGTGCCGTTGAAATCAAAGGCATGAGCCGCGAAGCTGGTGTTCGCACAAAACTAGCCGTGAATAGCACAGTGCCTGGAGTTGACCCCGTTGGCACTTTCGTTGGCGGCCATGGCACCCGCGTTAACGCTGTCATGAGTGAAGTCGGTGAACAAGAGAAGATCGACATTATCGTTTGGAGTGACAAACCAGTTGAGTACATCACCAATGCATTAAGTCCAACAAAGGTAACTAAGGTTGAAATTGACGAAGCAAACAAAAAAGCTAAGGTCATCGTCCCAGAAGATCAACTAAGCATTGCCATTGGACGTGGTGGTCAAAATGTTCGTCTAGCGAGCAAGTTAACTGGTTATGAGCTTGATATTGAGGCTGAAAAGCAACCAGCGGTCGTCGCTGAAGTGAACAAAGAAGTAGCACCAAAGCCTAAACTAAAGAAGAAGAGTGATCTCGAGAGCAGTCTACTTGATGCAATCGAGCAGCACGGCGAATAGAAAAATACACCAAACAAGAGAGCCACACGAAATGCGTGGCTCTCTTATTATGTATTTACGTTTATTGCAAAATAATTCTATAATAATGAATTATGGCTCACGGTACGGGTTGGATGAATATAGATGCTGAGATGCCTCGGCTTATGGGTCTTGAGCAAGAGTTAGTCCCTACAGCGAACTTTTCTGTTAATGAAGAAGAATGTACGAAAGACTCTGGCGTAACATACTTAGGCGTAGAGGCTTTTGAGGCTCTAGGATACATTGCACATCAAGAGGGTTCTGATTTCTGGCTTGATAACGGCATGAGTGTTGGCAGTGACGTAGAGCAACTGGAAGTGCGCACTGGAGAAGAATGGGGGCCTATAAATCTAACAATTGCACGTGAGGCAAGTCTGGATGTAGCTGGTAAAATAGGCGAGACTATTGGGTTGGGTCTTTTTGATGTTGCAGGTAATTATTTTGATTTTAGCTATGAACAGCGTGGATATCAGACAAGTATGATGGCGCGCGAGGGCGAATATTTATCACGAGTTGTGAGTCTCTTAGATAGCTACACGGCGACTGCACAGTGGACTGGAGCCGGAGCGCTCACCCCAGGTGGCTTTGAATATTTTCAAAAGACCGAGGAGCAAGTAGACAAAGGCCGCAGCAAAGAAGAGATGCATCGTATATGGGACAGTAGTGCTCAATATGATAGCGATATAATGAACGAGGGCTGGGTTCGTATTGAAGGCCGAGTTGCCGACGCTAATAGATCCGGCATTGTTAATTATGTTGATGCAGCCGTTCGATCACTGATCGTTAGGCTAGCAGCGCTTACCTATGATCTCCACAGCATAGAATTCGAAAGCTGCACAGTGAAAGACCCTACTATTGTCCGTGTGTTTGCAAGTAGTGATTTAGGTGCACAAGAAACATATGAGTGCCTCGACGGAAAATATCGTAAAGCTATAGATATTCAGCGTATTTTCTATAACCGTCTAAAATTACTTATAAGAGAGTATCCGACTATACCTAAGGAAGAAAAGGACGCGGTTATGCTTTTCGGAAGAGAACTACAACGGTTTGCTGAAGCAAGGCCCATCAAAAGAAATGTCGATAGTGCTAAAGGTAGCCAACATTGGGCATACCACTTGGCAACATTACTTCGACGCGACGAAAGGGCACCTACCAAGTGGCACGCTGATATTGACAAAAAACTTAATACACGCAGTTTAGCCATAGCAAGGGTTGCTTCCGAAACGCCAGACATACCAGATGTAGCAAAAAATCCGCTTGCAGGTTTTGCCCGGTATACGGCACGAGGTATATACACTCCAGAACAACTTGCATATCGAGTCCACCAGCCAGGTAATACGCGAGCTGCGGCGAGGGCTTCCTACCTACGTGATAAAAGCAGACAAATAACGTCAGTAACCTGGAACAGCATCTACTATAGCGACGGGAGAGGTGAAGAGTATGAAGTAATTCTTGACCCTACCCAGACTTATCATATAGAAAATAGATGAGGTGACTTACACTGGTTACAAAGAACAAATTGGCACTCTTGACTTGTGAGTGCTAGCTCGGTATCATAGATTTATGACCCCAAATAGTGCAGAATTCCAAGACTTTTTGAATCACTTGACTAACGATGCCCTCGAGAGCTTAAAACACGCCGATGCCATAGCCCGCAGCTTTGGAAGTGCATACGTCGGCACGGAACATCTTTTGCTTGGTATCTTAGCCCAAGACAACAGTATGGGTGCGAAAATACTTGAGGGTGCAGGCGTAACCCTTGATAGGGCTCGCGTAGCACTTAATCTCACCCCAAAGACCATGGTTCTCAATGCCGGTGCTAAAGGCTTGAGTGAGACTGCAAAATTAACCCTTAAGATGGCCTACGATACTGCCCAAGAATATAACCAAGAATTTTGTGGGACAGAGCACATCCTCGATGCTTTACTCAGTCAAAAGAACGCTCGAGCTACTATTTTGCTTCGCGCTATGAATGTTGATATAGATAACCTGAGTGGCGAGCTTGAACAATTTCTGAATCGTCAATACGATGACGATGAAGGTAGCTCAGAGCGAACGGGCACAGGTCGTCGTACAGGAGGTCGTAATAAGGCACGGAAGACAGCGCTCGATTTCTTTGGCACAGACCTTACTGCCGAAGCACGAAATGGTAAGCTTGATCCAGTCGTAGGACGAGAAGCGCAAATTAGGCGTGTCATCACTATTTTAAATCGCCGCACGAAAAATAACCCGGTACTTATAGGCGAACCTGGCGTTGGTAAGACGGCAATTGTCGAGGGCCTCGCTCAGCGGATTATTACTGAAGATGTACCTGACAGTCTTTTGGATAAACGTATTATTATGCTTGATCTTGCGGGCATGATTGCTGGCACGAAGTACCGAGGTGAATTTGAAGATCGTTTGAAGAAAGTCATGGGCGAGCTTGAACAGGATAAAAAGTCCATTGTCTTTATTGATGAGCTACACCTTATAGTTGGCGCTGGCGCAGCAGAGGGTGCTATGGATGCCGGCAATATCTTAAAACCAGCGCTTGCCCGAGGCAAAATCCAGCTTATTGGAGCTACTACAACAGCGGAGTACACGAAGCATATAGAAAAGGATGCCGCACTTGAGCGCCGTTTTCAACCCATACAGGTTCCAGAAACAACCGTCCCAGAGTCTGTGGCGATTCTAAAGGGCCTACGAAAGCATTATGAAGAATTCCACGGCGTAACTGTTGCCGATGAAGTGCTTGAAGATATCGTTGCACTTGCTAAGCGGTACATTCAAGACCGATACATGCCAGATAAAGCCATTGACCTTCTCGACGAAACTGCCGCGCATTTGCGTGTAGATAAGGGTAAAACGAGCCCAGCAGCTCGCGCTCTGCAAAAAGAGCTCAAGTTAGTAAACACACGTATAGATGAAGCAGTTGATGATGAGGATTACCAGAAAGCGGCTGAATATAAGACTCGTGCATCACAAATTAATGAAGAGCTGAGTAAGCTACAGGCGACGAGCGAAAATATAAAGCGTATAGTGCTGTCCAGCGAAGACGTTGCGGAGGTTGTCGCCCGCATGACAGGCGTGCCCGTCAAAAAGGTAATTCGTTCAGAGGCGAAATACTTACTAAATTTGGAAAAGAATCTAAGCAAGTCTATCATCGGTCAAAGTGAAGCTGTTGAGGCTGTTTCCCGTGCTGTACGACGTAATCGCTCAGGCATTAGTAGCGAACAGCGTCCGATTGGTTCTTTTATCTTCCTTGGTCCAACTGGAGTAGGGAAGACCGAACTGGCTCGAGTACTTGCGCGGGAATTCTTTGGTAGCGAAGACGCTCTGGTAAAAATAGATATGTCTGAATTTGGTGAACATCACAATGTCGCGCGACTCGTTGGTGCACCGGCAGGGTATGTTGGTTACGAGGATGGCGGGCAGCTCACCGATAAGATACGTCGTCGTCCGTACAGCCTGGTGTTATTTGATGAGATTGAAAAAGCACATCCTGACACATTCAATATGCTGCTTCAAATTCTTGAGGATGGAGCACTTACTGACGCCAAAGGACGCAAAATCGACTTTACGAATACAGTCGTGATCATGACAAGCAATATTGGGGCGGAAAAGCTTCAAAAAGAAGCAAATCTTGGCTTCCATGCCACTGATCGTAATGCGCTGAATGACCTGGATGCCCTACATGATGCGAATAAGGGCAAGGTGCTTGATGACCTTAAGAAGACGATGCGCCCCGAATTCTTAAACCGCATAGACAAAATAATAGTTTTCCGCTCACTGACAAAAAAAGATATCTACCGCATTATTGATCTCCAGATTGGTGAGCTTAGTAAGCGCCTTCAGAAGCATGGTATTGGCATTCAGCTGAGTAGTGGAGCTAAGCAATTCTTACTCGAAAAGGGTTATGACGCACATAATGGCGTACGGCCTATGCGACGGCTTATCCAAGATGAGTTAGAGGACCACATAGCCACTGAACTACTGGCTGACCACTATCAGACTGGAGATATCATCCAGGTGGGCGTAAAGAGCGGTGCACTAACGTACAGCTTATTGCACGAATAGTGTAAAATAAGCTGTAATGAACCCCGAGACAGAAGGGCAATACACAACCTCGTCTGAAACACTTTTGGATGTACAGACGCCGAACAAACAATCCCGGTTATACCTTTTATTGTCGACTATCATACTTGTCGTTCTCGTCACTAGCGGAGGACTATTAGTTTGGCAGCATAACTACATTACCGATTGGTTTGTCTTGCGCGACTATCATCCTACAGCCGCCATACAAAAACTAACGCAAGACGATACTATGACAGCTTATGCCAGACGACTGTTCTACGTTAATAAGCCGCAGATTGACGGTAAGACAGCATTTAATGCCCATTGTTCGAACGGGAATGATCAGATAACAGTACTTGGTTGCTTTACGGGGAATCGTAACGGCATCTATCTGTACAATGTTACCGATCCGCGCCTTGCCGGTATCGAGCAGGTAACCGCAGCTCATGAAATGCTCCACCAAGCGTACGCACGTCTTAGCAGCTCGGAGCGGACAAAAGTAGACACCATGCTACTGGCCTTTGACAAAACGATTACCGACCCTACTCTAAAGGCAAAGGTTGCACAATATCAGAAAATTGAGCCGAATAGCGTCGTGGATGAAATGCATTCTGTTTTTGGCACAGAAGTAGATAATCTTCCTCCGCAGCTTGAAGCGTACTATAGCCAGTACTTTACTGATAGGCATAAGATTACACAGTATCATGACCAATATGAGGCCGCCTTCAGAGAGCGTCAACAGCAGATAAGCTCATATGATAGCCAGATAGATAAGTTAAATGCGCAGATAACAAACGATAAGGCCATTATTGCAAGCGATGAACTATCTTTACAAAATGAACAAGATCAAATGAATGAGTACAAACAAACCGGCCAGATTAGCACATACAACTCTATGGTCTCTGGCTTTAACACTCTTGTGAGTAGTTACACTGCACTTACGGATAAGACCAATGAACTTATAGACCAATACAATAGTTTGGTCACTGCCCGCAATGCTATTGCAACACAAGAGCAACAACTTGAGCAAGCAATCAATAGTCAGGCTAGCACCGCGACGCAGCAGTAAGATGTTACAATAAGTGAACATGGCTAAAGAAAAAGTCCGTTATGTTTGTACAAATTGCGGTGAAATCAGTCTAAGCTGGGCAGGCAAATGCCCGCAGTGTGGCGCTTGGAATACCTTGCAAGAAGAACTTGTATTGGAGCAGGGATTAGGCTCGCCGGCACATAATGGCCACGCCCTTCATCCGTCATCAATATCAACCATGCTTGCGCAGCCTCAAGATCGCTTAGAGACGGGCATCCATGACTTTGACGAAGTACTTGGTGGTGGTATTGTTGCCGGAAGCGTCAACCTTATTGCGGGACAGCCAGGTATTGGTAAAAGCACACTACTTCTTCAGCTTGCACAAGCAGTAGCCATGAAGCATAAAGTGCTTTATGTTAGCGGTGAAGAGTCTGGACAACAGGTTGGTATGCGAGCAAAGCGTCTTGGCATAAGCGGTAGGGAATTGCAACTTGCTACTAGTGGTAGTGCTGATGATATTGCCGCAACCATTGCGACAAATAATTACGACCTTGTTATTGTTGATTCGATACAGACTGTGTCTGTCGCCGCAATAGCGTCTGCCGCTGGCAGCGTCGCACAGATTACGAATAGCACCCAAGTACTTATACAGGCAGCGAAACAAGGTACCACGGCCGTGGTACTCGTCGGTCATGTGACAAAAGAAGGCTCAATCGCAGGGCCAAAGGTTCTAGAGCATGTTGTAGATGTTGTTTTGCAGCTTGAAGGTGATCGTTATGGCGGCTTCAAACTCCTGCGCGCCACAAAGAATCGCTTTGGTCCAACGAATGAGGTAGGCATCTTCGAGATGGATGGTGAGGGCATGAAGCCAGTGGCGAATCCCTCTGCAGCACTTCTAGCTGAGCGTCAAATAAGTGATGGGTCAGTTGTATTGGCGACCCTCGAGGGCACCCGCCCGCTTCTGGTGGAGGTGCAGGCACTTGTAAATAAGACAAGTTACGGTTATCCAAAGCGTCTTGCAACCGGCATCGACCTGAACCGTGTTAATTTGCTTGTTGCTATGCTTGAACGACGCACTAAATTAAGTCTCGCCGAGCAGGATATCTATATCAATATCGTCGGAGGTATGCGTATTACTGAACCCGCAGCTGATCTTGCTGTCTGCATGGCAATCGGGTCAGCAGCCAAAGGGCTACAGTTAAAGAGCAATGCAGTTGTCTTTGGCGAGGTAGGCCTCAGCGGAGAAGTGCGTCATGTACCCCATATAGACAAGCGCCTTGCAGAGGCGAAGAAGCTTGGATTTGAAGCGGCGATAGGACCAATACAAAAACAGGGTAAAAAATCTACTTTCTTGAAAGGCATACATGATGTGCGTGATGCCCTTAACCAATTCTTGGAGAGAGACGCATGATAGTGAATATCGTTGAATTATTATTACTCGGCACAATCATATGGTTGTTGACCGGTCAGAAAACGCAAATCGGCGGCCAACTATTCAATAGAAGGAATAAAATTATTTTAGACAGTTGTGCCCTTATTGACGGACGTATTGTTGAAATCGTCCGTACAGGTTTTGTGACAAGTGAGCTCATTATTCCCCAATTTATTTTAAGCGAACTGCAAATGCTTGCCGACGGCTCAGATTCTCATAAACGCGAGAGGGCTCGCTATGGCCTAGATATAGCTCATGAACTACAGGATACGGCGCCCATGCGTATTATCGTGGATCGAACAGCTTTCCCAGAGATCGACGCAACTGACGATAAGCTTGTAGCTCTCGCCAAGAAGATACGTGCCCAGTTATATACTACCGATTATAACCTTGGCAAGGTCGCTGCTGTCGAAGGTGTACAAGTACTCAACGTCAACGAGTTGTCGCAAAGTCTCCGTCCGATAACACTACCGGGGGAAACATTGACTATAAAGATTCTACAAAAAGGAAGCAACCGTGACCAAGGGGTGGGTTATCTTGATGATGGCACCATGATCGTCATAGAAGGCGGTGCTCGTTATGTCGGCCGCGAAGTCCCTATTAGTGTTACGCGCATGCATCAAACTGTCGCTGGCAAGATGGTTTTCGGCCAGGTTAAAGAACATAGTTCAAAAACTCCTCGCACAGATGTAGATATCCCAGTTCCAAAGCGGGCAGAGGCAAGTGTTAGGCCACAACTTCCAGCGAAAAATCGCCTACGCTCCAGGTTTCGTGCCGCAGCTCATAAAAACGTTTGAATATTTACTTTGGCATTGGTTTAGTTGGCAGTTTTAAGCACCGTGGCTGATTCTGCGCTCCTGCAGGATGAAAAGGGTCTCAAGTTACTTCCAGCACATTATATGCACCTTTATGTGCCTTCAAATGAAATGTCCAGTAGGCGATCCTTAAAGGAAAATACATTACCAGCGGTAAGCGGCTAGCTTAGTGATTGGTATTCGGGGTGTTGGCGGCTGTGCCAGTATTCTGGGCAGTAATGGTGTCTGTTCCAGTGTAGAGAACACTGTCAACGACTTGGGCTTCAACTGATTGTCCATCACTGACAGGTATATTTGTGAATGTGTAGTTGTAGGAAGCTTGGCTGGCCGAATCACTTGGAATACTTATCGTCTGCACGTTCTGCCCGTTAACGATGACACTAATGCTACTTGCAGGAGTTGTGGTGTATGAACCACCGGAAAGCGGGTGAGTACCTTGAGTGACTGCCACAGTAAAGTCACACTTATTAGCTGCTTCACATACATTACCTTGGGTAATCGTTATCGAGGGTTTCGTGTCGTTACAATTGTGAACATTGTCGGAGGCCGTGGACGAAGACGAAGACGAAGAAGATGATGCGCTAGAAGTGGTACCGTAGAAAATATCTACCGAGAATTCATTGATATTTGCATTGCCCTGGGTCTTCTGGGCAAGCGTAGGAGTACAACTTGTAGCGACAAGGTTCGATACAACATCCATTGTCTCTGAGCCATTGCCACTACTCTTTTGGGTATACCATGAAGGGTAGATGTCATTGCTCGGACTGGGGATTATTTCACCCAGCTTAGAAACCTTCTTTGTAATGACATATGCGGCTGCGGTCTTAATGTCTGATGGCTGGGTCCAGTTAGTAGGCTTCATATTAAGAGCATCAGTAGCACCTTGCATCCATCCACGAACAATAGGCTCTGTCATGTATTCCATACCCGGACCATGCATACTGACCGTACGGGTGTGATTGCCTACCCAGACAACTGCGGCGTATTGCGTTGACCAGCTTGCCATGAGACCGTCAAAGCCCGAGTTGGTAGTACCGGTTTTAACCGAGAAATTCCATCCGTTGTAGCGCTGAAACTTGTAGCCGAATGAAGAAAGTGGCGTACATGTTGCATCTGATCCGGTCGTACAACGACCTGGTAAGTAGCTGGCGTTCGGGTCAGAAGTCATATTGTCGACAATGTAGGCAGTATCCTGGTGGATAACCTGCGAACCCTTAGGTGTTTGATATTGGTAAATGTTCTTATTATTAGCATCTGTAATCTTGAGGATAAAGGTTCGCGGAATTTCTTTGCCAAGCCTTGCCAGGGTAGCAAAACCATTCACGTGGTCATCGAGATGAAGATAGGCGCCGTCACCAATGGCAGCTGAGCCGTAACATTGCGTTTGACCCGCCTTTAGTTTGCTTGGATCAGCGCCAGGACCAATATTTGTCTGTGCAGTGTAACATTCATATCCATTGGCTGTATTGCCCATCATGGCATCCGCAGTAGCTATTGTCTTATTAATCGAAGCTGTATGACCAGGCGAGCTGTCGTTTGGAACCGCCGACAGCATAAGCTTGACAGCAGGAACGTTTCGGGAACCTCCAATTGCGTAGCGCAATGTAATCGGGCCTGGATACAAGAAGTCATAGTCCCAAAGACACTTCTGGCTGCCGTCAGGGTCAGCTGGATTGTCTACGAGCGGCTCAGTCTTGTCGGTGCACGGATATCCAGGGAGCGCCCCTTGGTTGTCATATATAACAGACCCAGCGCCTGCATTGTTGTTTTCAATAAACGTAGAGTAGTCATATGGCTTGAAGCTCGAACCGGGTGAGATGTTTACGTCCGTTGCGTAATTGATTTGACCATATGTTGGATCATTGAAGTCATAGCCACCAACCAAAGCGACAATTTCACCAGTATTGACCTGTTCGGCAACGAAAGCCGCATTGTCACCGCCTTGAGAATGGATTTCTGGCATATCGGCAGTTACTTCTTTTTCGGCTAGGTGCTGTAAGTTCATATCTACCGTGGTGGTAACTGTCCAGCCGCCACGATTGACCGCGCTTGTTCCATACATTGTGTCGAGTTGTTCTTTGGCCGCTTGCACGAAGTAAGGTGCCTGGATGTTGTTATATAGTGAACTTGGTTCTGGCTGTATCTCAGAAAGAACATCAACCTTGGCTGCAGCAGTTGCCTGCGCCTGACTAATCATCTTTTGCTGCACCATTTGCTGCAATATGTATTGCTGACGACTTATAAGAGCGGAGGATGAGAAGTTTGGTCCATACGGCGAATAAGTACTCGGCGACTTAGGAATAGCAGCAAGCATTGCAGCCTGTGGTAATGTCAAGCTTTGTGCATTTTCGCCGAAGTAATCCTGTGCTGCTGTCTGCACGCCATACTCAACTGGACCATATGGGGCTATGTTTAGATAACCGTTCAGTATGTCTGCCTTGGAGTATTCGCGCTCAAGCTCCGTAGCAAGAATAACTTCTTTAATCTTACGACTGATTGTCTGATCATCAGTCCAATTTTCATTCAGCTTAACGAGCTGTTGAGTAATAGTAGAACCACCCTGTAGACCGCCACCGCTGCTAAAGAGGTCGTGAAAACCTGCTCGAATAATACCTTTTACGTCAAAAGCACCATGCTGATAGAAATCTTTATCCTCAATCGCAACACTGGCCTCACGCATGTCGTTAGGAATTTGATTGCCAGGAATCGGCAGACGCTTAACTGCGTCATAATCTTGCCACAGCAATGTCTGACCAGTTCGATCGTAATAGCTAACACTACCACCTAATTTACTACCTGAAAGGTCATTTATATCCGGAAGATCTTTGCGGAAATACGCAAATACGCCGACAATAAAGACAAAGAAGATGACAATGCCAACACCAACGAGCTTTAGTGCCATTATGCCACCTTGGCGACTAAACCAGTAGCGGTAAACACGCTTCGGGTGTAAGCGATATAGAATCCGCTTAAAACGGTTCTTCGGAAGAGTACTAAGGTACGCGGCCCGGCGACGACTTTTCGCATCACGACGAGCCTTAATACGTTCGGTCAGACTACGATTCAGCTTTATAGCAGTACCGCTTTTAGTCGTATAGGTATTTTTTACTGGACGCTTACGACCTTGATTCTTTTTCGGATCAACCATCAGTACTCTCTTTTTGATAGGATTTACCTTGTTATTATAGCAAATGCTTTAGTTGCCTATGCAAGTATTTATAGTGACTGACTTCAGCATTTGTTCAGTCTACGCTATAATCTCACACAATGAACATCTCCATAGACCCCATACGACATCAGTATTTGTATAGTGCGTGAATTATTTAGGCGCGTTGTATTATTGATGTAAGGAGATCGCACAATGTCGGACATGACTTTATCTGAAGAATTAGAGTGGCGAGGTTTCATAAACCAGACTACATTCACCGACCTAAAACAGCTGGATTCGCAAAAGTGGGCCTTTTATCACGGCTTTGATGCATCAGCCGATTCGCAAGCAGTAGGTAATCTTGCGGCGATGATGTTCGATAAAGTATTTATGCGTCATGGGCATAAAGCTGTCATTCTTGCGGGTGGCGCGACGAGTCTTGTTGGCGATCCTGGCGGCAAAGACAGTGAACGACCGCTTCAGACAGAAGAAACCATCGCCCATAATGTTTCTCGAGCGGAAGCTCAGCTCAAAAAAGTATTCGCTGGTCATGAATTTACACTTGTAAATAACATTGACTGGACAAAGCAAACCAGCATCATAGAATTCTTACGCGATATTGGCAAGTACTTTAGTATGACACCGCTCGTCCAACGCGACTACATTGCTAAACGTATTGGTGATGGGGGCGCAGGTATTAGCTACACTGAATTTAGCTATACATTACTGCAAGGTATGGACTACTTGCATCTCTTTGACGCTGAGGGCGTACGTCTACAGCTTGGCGGTTCTGATCAATGGGGAAACTGTCTAAGCGGCGTGGAGCTTATTAGAAAAGCGCGTGGCGAGGAAGTTCATGTCATCACCCTGCCACTCGTTATAAATAAAGCGACTGGCAAAAAATTCGGCAAAAGCGAGGAGGGGGCAATTTGGCTTGATCCCGACAGGACAACACCGACTCAGTTCTACCAATTTTGGATTAATTCTGATGATGAAGGCGTAGAAGGATACCTAAAAATTTTCACAGAATTAGATAAAAACGCTGTTGATGAGATTATGGAAAAGCACCGTCAGAATCCAAAAGAGCGTTTCGCGCAGGTACGCCTTGCACAAGAGGTCACGGCTGCGCTTCACGGTAAGGAAGATATGATGTTTGCAGAAGCGGTCACCGAATACCTCACCGGCAAAACTCCAATTGGAGAGGCAGGTCCGTCCGCTATAGCTGTTATGCACAAAGAAATTCCACACATACAAGCAAACGTCGGCGAAGAACTTATAGAACTCCTTGTTAAGGTTGGCCTAGCTTCCTCAAAAACCGAGGCTCGTCGATTGATTCAGGACAATGCTATCTCAATAAATGGGAGTAAGACAAGGCGTGAGCGACTTGAGGAGAGCGACTTCCAAAATGGCAAGCTGCTCATACGTAAAGGTAAGGCATTCAAAGATTCAGCTCTCGTAGAGTGCGGCTAGATGGTATACTGGAGCGCATATGAAAGAACAGCCTAAGAAAAACGCACAACCTAAAAAGCGTGCAGATCAGTACAATGACCCATCCCATAACTACATGAAATACTGGGAGGGACGCGAATACGAAAATGCAGCCGAGGAAATGGCCATCAAACGGTTACTTGAAGGTAAACATTTTAAAAATGCGGTTGACGTCGGTGGAGGCTATGGACGCCTTTGTTTATTACTCGAAAACTATGCGGACAAGGTAACACTTGCTGAACCAAGCAGCCAACAGCTCGACCTAGCAAAAATCTACCTTAAAGATCATCCCGAGATTGAACGTAGACAGCTTCAAGCAGACGATCTAAAATTCAAAGATGAGTCGGTTGACCTCATTACGATGATTCGCGTCATGCATCATTTACCTGATCCGACGCCCGAACTCAATGAGATAGCACGTGCGCTAAAAAATGATGGGTATGCGATTATCGAAGTCGCCAACTATACACACGCACGTAATCGTCTGAAATATATGCTGAAAGGCAAAAAGCTACCACTAGAGCCAGTAGATATTCGCAGTGCAGCTCATCGTACAAAGGACGAAATCCCGTTTGTCAATCACAACCCGCAAACAGTTATTAAGCAGCTAGCGCATGCTGGGCTCGCTGTCGAACGAATTCTATCCGTATCTAACTTACGCAGTCGCGGTCTTAAAAAGATTATGCCACGAAGTGTTATGCTTGCGATTGAAGGCATTCTCCAGCCAACGCTCGCAAACAGCTTTTTTGGCCCAAGTGTCTTTTTCTTAGTACGTAAAGCGAAATAAGTAGGGTAATCCCCGTATACTAGTCATATGACCGTGGGGATACACGACAGTATTAGAGAGCTTAAAGGTGTTGGCGAGGCTTTGGCAAAAAAATTTGCAAGTCTTGACGTATATACAGCTGACGATCTCATTCAATACTATCCGCGCCGCTATGATGACTACTCTCAAATAACGGAGATACGCCATTTACGACCTGGCCCAGTCACTATCGAGGCAACCATAAAGCAAGCAACGGGTCGATATGTGCGCCGAGGCATGCATATCACTGAAGCCGTAGTATCTGATATAACCGACAGTACCCGTATAGTCTGGTTTAACCAGCCTTACCGAGCCGCCTCTCTCAAACAAGGCGAAACATACTATATATCAGGCCAATACGAACTGGGTCGTGGGCGCTTTGCTATTATGAATCCGAGTATAGAGCTCGTCAGCTCTTTTCCTATTAGCGCTGGACGTATCGTGCCCATCTACCGCGAAACAAAAGGTCTTAGTAGTAATCAAATCCGTAAGGCTCTTAGGGAGGCGCTACCCATTATGCGCAACCTGCCGGATACACTACCCATATGGCTAACACGCAAGGAAAAACTTATACCCTACAGCCAGGCACTGGAATTAATTCATTTTCCCGGCAATGGTGTCGACTTAGAAGCAGCCAAAAAACGCTTGGGTTTTGAAGAAGTATTTGAACTGACTCTTGCTGCACTACTTAATAAATATGAGCTACTGCAAGATACTGCATTAAGTATTCCTTTTAGCGAAACCTTGGCTCGCGACTTTGTGGCCCATTTGCCATTTATATTAACCGATGCCCAACGTAAGGTCGTCTGGCAGATATATCAAGATATGCAAAAGACAAACCCAATGAACCGCCTTGTTGAAGGAGATGTTGGATCCGGTAAAACAGTAGTTGCTGCTATGGCTGCAGTGATGGCTATAGCAGAGGGTTATCAAGTTGCGCTTATGGCCCCTACGGAATTACTCGCGAGGCAACATGCAGAGACTATTTACGCCCTTTTGAAACCATTGGGTGAGCAGGATACTGTCGCATTGCTTGTTGGCGGTATGAAGCAAAAGGAAAAAGAAGCCGCCTACAAAGAGATTGCAGCAGGGCATGCTCGATTTGTAATCGGGACACACGCACTTATACAAGAACGTGTTGATATGAGCAAACTTGGCCTGATTATCATTGACGAACAACATCGTTTCGGAGTTGAGCAGCGCAAGAAGTTAATGCGAAAGGCTGGTCACATGCCGCATCTGCTAAGCCTCACGGCTACACCCATACCACGTTCGCTTGCCCTAACACTCTATGGAGAACTGGATGTTTCGATCATTGATGCTAAACCCCTGGGGCGTCAGCCAATTTCGACCAAGATATGCTCACCAAATTCCCGCAAGACACTCTATCGAGATATAAAGATAGAACTAGAGCGAGGCCGCCAGATGTTTGTCGTCTGTCCGCTCATTACCGAGTCATCTATAGGAACAACGCGCTCGGCAGAAAAAGTGTATGAAGAATTTCATACGCGCGATTTCAAAGAATGGCGAGTAGGCCTACTGCATGGAAAGCTCAAGCCGCAAGAAAAAAATGCAATTATGGATCGCTTTGTTCGTCACGAGTTGGACATACTCGTCAGCACAACAGTTATCGAGGTCGGAGTTGACGTGCCAAACGCCAGTATTATGCTCATTGAAGCTGCCGAGCGTTTCGGTCTCAGTCAGATACATCAATTACGCGGGCGCGTTGGCAGGGGGGGGCATGCTGGCTTTTGTTACCTCATGATGAGTGACTCTAAAGTCCCACCAAAACGCCTTGAAGCATTAGAGCGCATACATGATGGCTTCAGACTAGCAGAATTGGACCTTGAATTACGCGGTCCCGGAGCGATCTATGGTACTGTGCAACATGGCGCGCTTGATCTACGCGTCGCTAAATTGAGTGACACCAAGCTCATAGCGAGCGCCAGGCATGCCGCCCAAGCCTTTATCGACCATGGTGATGATCTGCTACAATATCCTCAGTTATATAAGCATGTAATGCATGCGAGGGCGGTAACAAACTTAAACTGATATGTACTCTGGTACAACACTTACACCACTGTCTGGGCGCATCATCGGCGCTCATCAAAAAATTAATCGTTTGAGTCGGGCAACCCTCAAAAAATTATTAGCCTCCAAAAATTCCTCATTTCCTTCGACCAAGTTAATTCTACACTTCGAGGGGGTAAATGGACCTGATGCGATAAAGCGTAAAAGCCCTGCTCAAGATGAGCCTTGGCACTACTTCGATCCTTTTGCCAAAGATGATACTCAACTGCTTGAACTCATCGGCAACCATTATGATCAATTAGTTATTGCTCTTAAAAATGATGACCAGGTACGGGCTAGTTTTGAAGCTGCTTGGCTTTCGCACGCGATTGTTGACGGGTTGACACCTGCACACCATTATCCTTATGAAGAGAAACTTGCCGAACTACGTGGTGGTGAAGGCCTGGAAACACGCGATACGATTAAAGACAAAATCCTTATGCCGGGCAAGACACCCTTACAGCAAGTGAGTAATAACTGGAAAATGTGGGGTCCAAAGGGACTACTTATGTCTCACGGTTTTTTTGAGTTTGGGGTAGCTTTTCTTATTAAACCACTCGTTCCTGGGCAAATTATTCTGACAAAACAAGATATTGATGAATTACACGAATATGGTGTCGTAGAACTTTTTAGGCGTAAGGCGCGTGAAATAGGAGCTCTGGGTATGTACACGACTTACCAGCGTTCAGGATGGACGCCAGCACTCGCTCGACTCGCACGTGCTAAATTAGTGCCTACAATAGTTCAAATGGTAGCGCTTGCTTGGTACGCCGCTTGCATTGATGCAGGCATTATCCCGAAGGTAAAATCGTGAGAATTATAGCCGGCCGACTTGGTGGGCGTCTATTCGAATCTCCCGGGACAAATCGCACTCATCCTATGAGTGACAAAATGCGTGGGGCACTATTTAATATACTTGGGGATTTAGATAACTTGACCGTACTTGATCCTTTTGGCGGTACAGGAGCACTAAGTTTTGAAGCAATAAGCCGTGGAGCGACTTCTGCGACAACAATAGAACATGACGTGGTTGCGCAGAAGACAATCGAAAAAAACATGCATGTGCTCGCTCTGGAAAAGCATATAAACCTCATACGCGCTTCGGCTCAATCTTGGCTGCGAACAACTGACACGCAATTTGATGTAGTATTGTGCGACCCGCCCTACAACAACACACAGATATCTTTACTCGCAGAGTTAACAAAGCGCGTACACAAAGATGGTATCTTCGTGCTCTCGTTCCCGGCTAGCGAGGAAGCTCCGAAAGAAATAAAACTACAACTCATTAAGCAGCAGCAGTACGGCGACGGGCAGCTGTTTTTCTACCAGGCTTAGCGGTCGCATTAAGCGCTTGAATTTGCTCGTAGCGAAGCGCTGTGGCACAACAAAATATAATAGTACCAGCAAACGTAAAGAGCCAACCAACAGCAGGTATAAAGAAGAGTACTACTATGACAAACCACAAACCCATAAGTCCCCAGATGCCACCGTATTTTTTAGTATCTTCTTGAGATTGATTGAGGGCTTCAGCAATTCCTCTATTATGGTCGATCATATAGAATGGGGCTAAGTAGTATCTTTTGATAATAAACAAGCCTGGTATAACCAGGCAAACAAGACCTAAGACACTTAGTATCAGCATAGTGGCCATAAGACCTATGTAATTACCAAAATTATGTGCCGCAGCTTGTAATGCCAATGAGTAAGTCGTCTTATTCCCACGTACTGATTGTAAAGTCGCAAAAAGCAACGCCTCGGAACAGAGGATAAAGAAGGCAATTATAGCTACATACAAAATGACAAGCATGATACTAAAAAATAAACCTGTTGATTCTACATGCGTGACGTTAGCTGTCTTTTGTAACGAGGTGCCAACGGCAAGAAGTATGATCGAAAAAGGTATAACCGCAATAAGTGGCGAGAAAAGAAGGCCGATAATCGTGCCTGAGTTTACTCGTAGTGCTTGTATGCTTGGCTTAACTAATGAGTAAGCTGACGGCAGTTTTTTGTCAGCAATACTACTATCTATCTTCTTGGGAGCCTGTTTGGCCATATACATCTCATTTATGTGTTAGCAGTAACTATGCGGCTTTATAGCCTCTGTAGTCAAGTTGTGGGATTTTTTGATATAACACGATATAATAGGTGACATTGCGCGGGTGGCGAAATGGTAGACGCGCTAGCCTTAGGAGCTAGTGGGGTAACCCGTGGAGGTTCAAGTCCTCTCCCGCGCACCAACAGACTTTTTCATTGTGAGCAGGCTTAAATAGCTCGCCCACCTCTGGAATTTGGGACGCATCTGGTGCCCTGCTTTTATATCTGCGTAACTTGGAACTTCATCGAAAATAATCTGAGATATTTGGCATGCTACCCAGACCCTCAAACGTTTTGTTTATATACTTTTACTCTGTATAGATCCTTGGAGGTCATCTATGGGGGTTAGTTGACCCCATAACATATCGAAAATTTGTCGTTGTACCCGGGCAATATCTGAATTTTGTATCTCAATACCGAATATTCGTTCATTGTTCCAATTGAAATGCACGACTATGTCACCGTAGGTTATTATAGAGTAACTTATTGGGAATACACCATCAGGTGCATAACGCGCCTCCCAGTTTTTAAGACGTTCATTGGTATGTGTTGCGTACCACTCCTGTTGGGTGTTAATAAAGTGATCACCGACGATACCCCGAAAATGGATGTTCTGCATATTACATTTTTTGACCCATCGCTCAAAAAAAGCAGAGCCGGTCTTGTGTTGAGAGTTATCATACAGAATGCCAAGATTATCTCCCTTTACTCTTGTCTGGTTCCAGAGCATTTGCCTTAGACCATCCATACCTTCATAAAATTGTACTTTTGTTGTCAGAGAATGCATGGCTTTTGAGGAGAATTCAGTAAGCAGACTACTATAGCCTGCTTTGATAGTGGCAAGTTCTTCTTCTTTTTTAGCTATGAGAAGTTGAACATTAGTAGCTGGCGCAGCGTGAATAAGGCTACGCTTATACCGGGTTTCAATCTCTATAAGACCCGACGCCTTAAGCTCGTCGAGCATTCTATAAATTTGGATACGCTCTATACCCGAACTGCGGGCAAGTTCGGATATTGATTGCGGCCCATTTTTTTGGAGGGCGAGATAGATGTCCGCGACTTTGGAATCAAATCCCAGCATCGCGAAATAGGAACGAATGGTAGCTTTATCTTCGTGCATAGTACTATTTTAATAGTTGTACATAATTTGTACAACAAGTTTTTATATCTTCCAGATATGCGTATTGTCTCTATGAACGAAAAGTACATAAGAGAGACAAATGGCATGAGCGAAGCGATACATATACAAAATCCCGAAGATATACCATCATACGTCAGCCGACTAGGCAAAGTGGCAGAGGAAGGTATCATTGTCGGCAGTGCGGCAGCCTATCTTGCCCTGGGTGGCACATTTCGAGTGCCTCATGATATTGATTTGGCGGTATCCCAAGAAGGTTTTAACGAATTACGGCGTACACACCCGGAATGGACAGAAAGTGCGCTCTCCGGGGGGAGACCGCGTCTTCAAGGTGATGGTTTTGACGTAAGTGTGGGGTGGCATAAAACGCAGGAAGCACTACAAGAGCGAAGTTGGAAGATTTCCCGGGAACTGCGAGTAGCTGGTTTGTCGGATGTATATGCGTGGAAGGATCAAAGAGATCTGGCGGAAGATCGAGACGATTTGGCTATCCTGCGAGCAAGACTCCAAGGAGAAGATTCACTTCCTCTTACTCCTGACGTCATGCCACAGGAGATCGATTTTGTGCAAAATTGTTTGCCTGAACATCTTCGCGATGACCCAGACGCCGAGACTGCAATCCTGTTAGCGGCTAATGGATTACATATCGTACGTACTGTGTACGGGGACATTACTCAAGGTTACGTAAATCGTATCGTCGGCGATATGGAGAGAATAGAATATGGAGCGCTGGCTACTTACCATGAGGGAGGAAGACATACGCCAGATGGTATGCGTTGGCTTATGCGTCATTTCAGCGCAGTTAATGCGGCTGACCGGGCGGCCGGTAGGAAAGAAACCTTCAGTAAATGGGATTTCTTTGACGGGCTTATCGCTTACAGCTATCACGATGCGGTGCTTGGGAATGGCCGAGAGAGTTTCAATCCTACCAGCTACGACGAACTACGGTCAAGCGAGCTTGTTCAGTCGCATGCAAATGCTCAGGGTTATACCCGAGATAACGCACCGACGAAATTATATAAAGGTGTCCATAGAACGACTTTTCATGAAGCCTCAGGAATGCAATTAGGGGCAACAGATCCGGACCCATTCGTACGGGCAATTACGGGTGTTGATGCGCAAGGACTATCCGAACCGGACGAAGGCATCCGTGCGTATGACCTTGCCGCCGAGTATGTAACCTCCGGCCGACCTGATAGAGGGCGGGTCGTAGGGAAAGCGTTGGTGGCGAGGGAAGTGAGAGCGCACAATACTTCCCAAGTTCTTGCGTTTGCTGATACGTATGCGGATGATCGTCCGGACCCGAATGGCATGACGGTCCGTCAGGCGGTGGTGTTTGAACTCAAACGTGACGCTTCGTTTCTGGGAGATATTTACAAATATCCCGAAGGTTGGACGGGCGAGAGGCAAGCAATAAGAGCAGCGCATGTCAAAGAACTACGCAAGCACACGGCACTGATTGAGCAAGGGGGTAGCATGCTTGCATGCTATGAGTTAGCCCATAGGCACGCCGATACTATACGAGAACGATTTGAGCCCACGTATTCCTCCCCAGCTTCATTCGATACGAGAAAATAGGCACTGCGCTTCTGATAATACTATACCCGTTGCGGACGCAGTT
>Ga0206942_1149_pt1 | contig 20829 bp, 20 predicted proteins | sample Alteio_BWOrgHeat_6_FD_153253 | JGI IMG/M metagenome (GOLD analysis project Ga0206942, IMG submission 153253) | Enriched cells from forest soil in Barre Woods Harvard Forest LTER site, Petersham, Massachusetts, United States -... | ecosystem: Environmental > Terrestrial > Soil > Temperate forest > O... | reverse complement strand
CAAAACGGCAATCATCTTTCAGGAAGCTTTCTCACGCCCACCGGCGACTATCGTTACCTGGAGGGAAACGTAGTGGGCGATAAATTGATGCTCAGCACGTTTGATGGAAACCATGCTTATGTTTTCATCGCGACTAAGTCGGGTGACTCCATAAAAGGAGACTACTACGCTGGCAAACTTTCTTACGAGTCATTCAAAGGCATCAAAAATGAAAATGCCAAAATGCCCGATGCTGAATCGCTGACTTATTTGAAAGAGGGTTATGATAAAATCGATTTTAAATTCCCTGATCTCAATCACAACATCGTGAGCCCATTGGACGAGAAATTTAGAAACAAGGTATTGATCCTTCAGATTTTCGGAACATGGTGCCCCAACTGCATGGACGAAACAAAATTTCTCGTGCCGTGGTACAATGAGAACCATCAGCGCGGAGTAGAAATCCTTGGGCTTGCCTACGAGCGCAAAGATGATTTTGCCTATGCGAGTGAACGCATTAAGAAAACTGTTCAGAAAATGAAAATCCCCTACGAGTTTGTAATCGCCGGTGTCAATGACACTGAAAAGGCATCAAAAACATTGCCGATGTTAAATAGTGTGTTAGGCTTTCCGACCACTATCATCATTGGCAAAGACGGGAAAGTGAAAAACATCCACACCGGGTTTGAGGGGCCAGGCACTGGAATTTATTATGAACAATACAAAGAACGATTTAATCAGGTCGTGAATGAACTTTTAGCGGAAAAGAATTGAAGTAATGCTGTCGAAACATTAGTATAGGAACTTTTATCGGAGAAATAGGATTTGAAGAAATAAGCAAGCCTTAACCTTGCCAATGAAATGAGACGAGTTGTTGTCGGACTATCCGGAGGAGTTGATTCAAGCGTAGCTGCTTGTTTATTGAAAGAGCAAGGCTACGAAGTGATCGGCATGTTCATGAAGAACTGGCATGACGACTCCGTTACAATAAGCAATGAGTGCCCCTGGTTAGACGACAGCAACGATGCGATGATCGTTGCACAACATCTCGGTATTCCATTTCAGGCGATCGATCTCAGCAAAGAATACAAAGAGCGGATTGTTGATTATATGTTCGCCGAATACAAGGCCGGCCGCACACCCAACCCTGATGTACTTTGCAACCGTGAAATCAAGTTTGATATTTTTTTAAAAGCTGCCGTGAAGTTGGGCGCTGACTACGTTGCTACCGGTCACTATGCGCGAAGAGAAGAAATAGAAATTGACGGAAGAAAAATTTCTCGGTTACTCGCAGGCAAAGACCCCAACAAGGATCAAAGTTATTTTTTGTGTCAACTGACGCAAGAACAATTGTCGAGGGCATTGTTTCCCGTGGGCGAATTGTTGAAACCCGAAGTGCGAGCCATCGCCAAGAACGCTCGACTGGCTACAGCCGAGAAAAAGGATTCACAGGGATTGTGTTTCATCGGCAAAGTGCATTTGCCTGATTTTTTGCAACAGCGCCTTGAAACAAAAAAAGGAAAAGTGATTGAAGTGCCTGCTGATTCATCTGTTTTTCGCAATGGGTGGTCACAAGATGACCTTGCCCATATTTCCGAACCGTATTCACTTCATCCTGAATTAGGCAAAGTGGTTGGTGATCATAACGGTGCACACTATTATACCATAGGTCAGCGTAGAGGACTGAACATCGGTGGGTTTGAAAAGCCCTTGTTTGTAATCGGCACCGACACGAAAAAAAATATTATTTACACCGGCATGAGTGAAGATCACCCCGGGCTTTACCGCAAAGGATTATTCATTCCACTGGCTGATGAGCATTGGGTGCGCGACGATTTGAAAATGAAGTCAGGCGAATCGAAAAAATTTCTCGCACGCATCCGCTATCGGCAAACGCTGGAAGGGTGTACGCTTCATCAAAAAGAAAATGGTTTGTACATTATTTTTGATAAACCTCAACGCGGAGTAACACCCGGGCAGTTTGCTGCATGGTATGAAGGAGAAGAGTTAGTGGGGTCGGGAGTGATTGGGTGAACTATTGATGACAGAAGGCTGACATTAATTGAGCCATTTTCTTAAACGCTCGATACCGGGATTATTCTTTTCCAAAAGTCTATCAATCAATTTTTCAAAACTGTCAATTCGCTGATTTATCACATCATGCAACTCACTTGAGTTGACCGGTAGTCCAAGGTCTGTGACTTTAATGCCGGATATTTTACACTGTTCAATAATCCAATCTTCTAACTTAATTCTTAATTGAAGTATTTTGTTTCCGGACTTATCTTTAAACAATGTCAAACCGTTAAACTCATTCTCCTTAATGAGACCTTTCTCATAATCCGATTTTGAGCTTCCAGGATCTTCGTCCACCATTGCTAAATGATTGGTAACCGATTTTAACTTGTTAAAAACCCTCGATTTTCCGAAATGATGGGTAACCATTTTTCGGGCGAAACCAAGTTTTTTAACCAATGCTTCATCCGGTAAACATTCGACATGAATCGCCTTCATTCGGATAAAATCTGATTGAAGTTGAAGAATACATCAGAATTGAAATCAAGTACTTTTGACACCTGATCCCTGTCTAATACGTGAACCACCGTTTGATAATCCTTCATCTGTACAATACAAACATTCAAGTCGTTAAATTTTGATTTTTCAATTAGGCCAAGTAGCAAGTAGGGGTTGTGAGTAGTAATAAAAAACTGATTGGTTTCATCCAACGCGATTCGTTCAGCCAAAAACTTTGTATAAAATGGAAATGTATTTGTCTCCGGCTCATCGAAAAGCATTACAGAATTCGCATTACTCTTGATGGCTATCGAATAAAAAATGATTCGCTGCAAAGTTTCTGAAATTGCAAAATACGGGTAACTGTATATCTCGCGGTTGATAAATTTGCTAACAGCAATGTCATTATCAGTCGGTTTCAAAGTAAGTGTTAACCCTTTTGCATGAAGAAAATCGGAGACCCAATTTTTATATTCAGTATTCGCTAACAGTAAACTTGGTAAATTATCTCCGAAGGGAACAGACAAGTGTGGCATATAGGCAGGTTGAAAACTGCTGAGTCTTTTATATTCGTAATAATGCACATCAGTGTCAGTTAAACTACCAAAATCAGTTACCACGCCATTGTGTTGAATTTTTATCGGCTTATCCTGCAAATTGTTTTTGTTCAGGCTAAAACTAAATTGATTTTCAGGCACTTTGTTATCTCGAATTGCATAAGAAAGCGAAGTTCTCATTTTGTTAGTAGATACTTCTATAGGGGCATTAATGTTAAAATCAAAAAATAAATCGCCAATAGTTTTATATCTAAAAATATCTCTACTCAATTCTTGCCCTATCGCACTTTGACTTTGTAATGCCAAAGCCTCAATAATATTGCTCTTGCCACTGTTTGGTTCTCCTATAAAAATATTAAGTTTTTTGCAGGACATTTTCAAGTCCTTTATTGACTTGAAATTCTTGATTTGTAGTTCCTGTATCATAACCCAAATGTATTGAAATTTAGAAAGATTAGTCCTTGTACTCACCTTCCCACTTCGCCACGACAACAGTAGCTAAACAATTGCCGAGCACGTTCGTGCCGGTGCGAGCCATGTCCATGATGGCGTCAACACCCAGTACTACAAACGCTTTGTGTGGATCGATACCCATGTCGGCCACGGTGGCTACCAAAATTAAAAATGTAGCGCCGCGCACACCAGCCACACCCTTGCTGGTGAGCATGAGGATGAATACCATTTTTATTTGTTCGCCCAGCGTCATGTCCATGCCGGCCATCTGTGCTACAAACACAGAGGCGAGCGAGAGGTAAAGTGTGCTTCCATCGAGATTAAAACTATAACCGGTTGGTAACACAAAGGCAACTACTTTTCGAGGGATGCCCATTTTTTCCAAATTCTCCATAGCGAGTGGAAGAGCAGATTCGCTGGTTGCCGTGGAGAAGGCAACAGCCACTGGCTCTGAAATGGCATTGATAAATTTTCTGAAATTCAGTTTGATGATAAGTCCGATGGGAACTAAAACAAAGAGGACAAACACCACGAGCGCACCGTACAAGGTTGCCACCAGCAGGGCAAGGTTCTTCAACACATCAAACCCAAAGGAAGCGATAGAATACGCCAAGGCACCCATCACGGCAAAAGGTGCGAAGTACATGACGATGTGTGTGAACTTAAACATCACATCGGAAAGGCTCTCGGCAAACTGAAGCATTGGTTTCCTTTTTTCTTCGCTGAGCATAGCGAGCGCAATGGCAAACAAAACACTGAATACAACGACCTGCAGCACTTGCCCCTCGGCAACAGCTCTGGCAAAGTTCTCCGGAAAAATGTCGAGGATTACGTCGTGCGATTCTTTTTGCGATAATAATTTTTCAGCCCGCTGCTCCTGCCCTTGCGCCAGTTCAATATGAGCACCTTCACCGGCTTTTGTAAAATTGATCGCCGCCAACCCGATAAACAAGGCGGCCGTCGTTACAATTTCAAAATAAAGAATGGCCTTAATACCCATCCTCCCAACTTGTTTCAGATTGGAGTGGGCAGCAATGCCTACTACCAGGGATGAGAACAGTAACGGAGCGATAATGGTCTTAATCAATCGCAGAAAAATGTTACTTAACACATTTAATTCTAAAGCGATTTTCGGAAAAGAAAACCCAATCTCAATACCGAGGAACATGCTGACCACAATCCAAACGGTAAGCGATTTTCGCTGGATGGCCAGGTAAATCAACAGCGTCAAAACGATCCATCGGCTTCCTGATAGAAAAGCAGTATTTATTTCAACCCATTGATAGTGATTGGACAGTCCGGCGAAAATGGCCAGTGTGGCAAACAAGAAAATAAGAAGAGCAAGGGATTTTGGTTTCAAGGGTAAAAAGTTATTGAACGTGAATATAATAGGAATTAGTTATTAGTGAATAGTTATCTGTTAATCGTGAAAGATCGGCTGCCAACGATTAACGGTCAACGAATAACGACTTCGCAGGACGAACTTTATTTCCGTACTTTTGTTGTCAGAAAATACAAAGCAACGTTATGTTACAAGCTGCACCCAAAACCATCCATATTTACTTAGAAAGTAATCCCAACCCCAATTCGCTCAAATTTGTGGTCAATGAGATGCTTGTTCCCGAAGGGATGAGTTTTGATTTTCCCGGTCCGGCGGAAGCGGAGGACGCCCCGTTGGCGCAAGAGCTTTTTATGTTCCCGTTTGTGGATCGTGTTTTTTACATGAGCAACTTCGTCACGGTTACTAAAAAGGAAGATGTGGAGTGGCTGGAAATACAGGACACCCTTAAAAACCATATTCGCACCTTTTTGGAATCCGGTAAATTGATTCTTGATAAAAAAGAAGAGGTTGCTCCGCAACAAGAAGAAACCGAGACGATCAAAAAAATAAAAACTATTTTGGATGAGTACATCCGCCCCGCTGTGGAGCAAGATGGAGGGGCGATCACTTTTCATTCGTATGAAAACAAGCGGGTGAAAGTTTCTCTGCAAGGATCGTGCAGTGGTTGCCCTTCATCCACCATTACGTTAAAAGCGGGCATCGAAAACCTTTTCAAAAAAATGATGCCGGAGGATGTGGAGGAAGTAGAGGCGTTGGGTTAATCCCAGACAAATTTCCACGTCCTGTCTTTTTGCCTTTTCCACACGGTGTGAAAGTACCCTTTCGTTTCATTGACGTTGCCGGTGGAATCTTTTTCTGAAAAAACAAATTGCCCGTAGGTGTAACCCAAATCGCCAGACGCATCAGCAAAATCAGGAGACCATTGCAATTCACCTTTCTGTGGGCGTGAGAAATAAAAATCTTTAATTGAATTTTTACCTTTTATTAGTTGATCACCTCGCCTGATTACTGCATTGGTATCGGCAAATGAATAGAAAGCAGTAGCAATACCTTTTTCTTTTGCCATTTCTGCAAAGTCTTTTTCGGCTCGAATGATCTCTTCTTTTGACTTTTCGTTGTCAACAGAGGGAGTAGCGCATGAATTGCTGAGAAGGAGAATTATGGAAAATACTTGCACGGAGGTTTTCACTTGATTTGGAATTTATTTCAGTAAATATCCAATGATTTTTTTTCGCTTTTGGAGGCGAATACTTAAAATCACCCATATTTGGGTAGCTGAAAAAATTCACTAAATTAGCTGGGAAAGTCAAGTTTAGCTCAACCATAAAACGTCAATCATGAGGCAGTTCGAAAATGATTACGTAATCTGTGAATTAGACGAATCAGTACCGGTTTTAAAGCACCGATGGAAAAAAGTGCCACAGGGAAAGATTTTCCGTGATAACCTGTTAAAAATCCAGCAATATTATTTGGGGTTGGCTAAGACATACGATAAGCTGGCCTGGCTTGCCGATACTCAGTTATTGGGTGAAGTGGACGAAGAAACCGAAAAATGGTTCTCGGAAGTCTGGGATGACTTACTCTTCAATGAGGCAAAAGTTAAATTTCATGCTGTTATCCTGGGCGAGGATTTATTTGCCGAATATCCGATGGAGAAATTTAAAATGGATGCCGAAAAAAAATTTAACCAATTGGGTGTTCAGTTGGGTGTATTTTCGGATGAAGAAGAAGCATATGATTGGTTGCGGACCCGTTAAATAAAAAAATCGCGGAATTTAATTTCCGCGATTTCCTTTCTAAAAAGGTAAAAATTAATGATCACTGGGTAGCCGATATCCCTTTGAGGTATTTATCCAAAAATTTCAATACTTCTTCCGATGCTTTGATATTATTCTCCTTTTTGACGAATCCGTGACCTTCATCCGGAAAGACAACATACTCTACCGGCACCCCCTTCTTTTTTGCCGCAGCTACAATTTCGTCAGACTCCACCTTCAACACCCGCGGATCGTTGCTTCCTTGCAGAACAATAAATGGTTTGGTGATTTTGTCGGCATGAAATAACGGAGACTTATTATACAGCGCAACGGAATCGGTCGCCGGATCGCCCATTTCAACATACAGTGCTTTGCGGAAGGATTCCCACCAGGGAGGAACGCTTTTAAGGGTACGAAGCCAATTCGTCACTCCAAAATAATTGACACCAACCCTAAATTCCTCCGGCGCAAAAGTGAGCGCTGCCATGACCATATAGCCACCATAGCTTCCCCCATAAATTCCAATTTTTGTTGTATCGATATAATTTAACGTTGCAAGAAATTTTTTGGCGGCAATACAATCCTTTAAATCTTCATTTCCGTGCTTGCGATCATCCGCTGCGAAAAATGTTTTGCCATAACCACTACTTCCCCGATTGTTTACAGCAAGGATCGCGTAGCCGTGATCGACCAAATGTTGTAGAGCGGCTGAATAATTCAGGCGGGTTTGGCCACCGGGGCCACCATGAATCCAAAGCAGCACAGGAATTTTTTGACCTTCCTCTATTCCTTTTGGTTTGTAGAGAAGACCGGGGATTTCCATCTCGTCAAAAGATTTGTAACGGATCACCTGACCGGCTACCAGGTCATTAGGATCGATTTCCTTGTTCATCGTGTTGGTGATCTGCTTTACGTCCTTGGTATCGAAATTGTAAACAAATAAATTGCTGGGCGATTTCGAACTACTGACATAAAAGGACATTCTCTTTTCACTGTCGGAAATGTTCACTCCGGTGATATCACCTTCGGGTAAACCGGCAATTTCTATCGGTTTGCCTCCAGCTGATTCATCATAAATTTTTATTTCGGTACGGGCATCATTGTTAATCGCCACAACACGATATTTTCCATTTCGTGAAAGGCTTGCATACAGGATGTCCCAAGGGGCTTCTTCCACTTTGCTCCTCGTGCCGGAAGCAATATCATAACTGGCAAGGTACATGTACTCACTCCCTTCATTGGTGAGGAAAAAAAGCTTCTTCCCGTCAAGGCTAAAATACTGCGGACTATATTGGATATCCCCCTGATGTTCACTCAATAATTTTGTCTTGCCCGTTTGTGTGTCAAGCAACAGCATGTTTGAGTTATTCGTAGTGATGCTTTGCGACAGCGCAACATAGCGATCATCGTTGGAAATGGCATCGGGGTTAAGGCCTTGCTCATTTTTATAAATAAGATTTGCAGGATAAACTTTCCCTTCTTTCTGGCCACCTTCAAGCTGAACTTTGTACAAGTCAAAATATTTTTTATCGCGACTGTTGGACGTATAATACATCAGCTTTTGATCATAGCTCCAGCCGGCAAATTGGGCTTTCGCCGTAGTGTCTTGAATCAGGTCATTCACCTTTCCATCCGTATTGCGTACAAAAAGATGAGTGATCTCATTTCCTCCCTTATCGCTTCCATAAAGAATGCGATCATCTTTGGGGAAATAACTATAGCCAAAGATCGAATTGGTAGTTGATGATGTCAGCGGTTTTTGTTCTCCCGTCTCAATATTAATTTCAACGGCATTAAAAATACCGGTGGCCTTGCTGCTGATCAGGATTTTAGTTTCATCCGGAGAAAAGGAGCCGCCATTAATCTGAACCACATCCATAAATTGCTGGATGGTATATAATTTCGGTGGTTTCTCTCTGGGTTCGCTCGGCTTGCAGGCGGCTTGCAGGAGAAACAGCAGACCTAATGGCAAAAATTTTAGTGTTTTCATTAGTGTTTTTTAGAGATCGAATATACCAAAAAAGCAAAACAATTTAGCCACGCAAAGCGGTCATTGGGCATACGGTTATATTTTTTTCCAATTCGCCAAATAAACCCCGCTTAAAATTAAAGCCATGCCAATGAAGTGCCCGAATAAAAGTACTTCACCATCGATAACGCCCCACATCACGGAAACCAAGGGCATCACATAGGTCACAGAACTGGCAAAAAGAGGCGAAGAAATTCGAAGGAGCTTATAGAAAAGTAAGTTGGCAACCGCAGTACTCATCAGGGCTAGAATCATCACGAATCCGAGTGCGCGCCAGGCTCCTTCTGTGTTGGTCAATCGAAACGTGAAGTCCGTGAAGCCGAATAAATAAACATAGGCCAACGGTGCAATCAATAATAAGGAAACACTGATTATCGTCATCGGAGCGAGACTTGGAATTTTGAACTTGATGAAGTTGAGGTTTAGTCCGTAACAAGCGCACGCCAATACAATCAACAACGCATAAGCATTAAAGGCACCAAGCCCACCGTCGGCACGGGCCATGGCAAGAACGATGCATCCGCCAAAACTGATCGCACTTCCGAAAATTGACCACCCACGAAAGCGTTGGCTGAAAAACAGGGCACCGATAATCATTGTCCAAATGGGTGAAAGTGTATTCAATATTCCGGCTAATGAACTGTTGAGATGAGTTTGTGCAATAGCGAATAAAAATGCAGGGATGAAAACCGCAAGCATTCCCGAAAGGAAAAGTTTCCAATAATCCGTGTTCTTAAGCTCTTTGAGATGCTGAAGAGCAAGGGGCACAAGAAATATAAATGCGCCCGCAACCCGCAGTGCACCCACTTCATCGGGTGAATAGACTTTAAGTCCTTGTTTGATCAGGATAAATGACGTGCCCCAAATGAGTGACAAGGCAAGAAGTAAAAATACTGCTGTTAATCGTTGGTTTTTGAACATGAAGATTTAAAATGTAAAGATTAAAAATCGTTCCATCAAAGCAATGCGTTTTCTTGCACGGCCGCATTACGAAAAACATTTTCATCTCGGGATAAAGATTAGGTACACTTTGGGTTGTGAATCAATTTTTAGTATGAAGCCCGATCGTTTGCATTACCACCAGTAACGGAATTTTATTTGAAGAAAAGGAACGTTTTGCACGTGTGAATAGACGGAACCATCGACCCTGCTATGTTCGAGGCTACACTGAAACTCTTCAGCCTATTTTGCCATTTTGCAGTGAATATTCTGGCAACTAAGCAGAAAACGCACAAGCCTGACAAAGGAAATCATAGCGGATGAGACCAGAGAGTCGATTTCCAGGCGGTTTTCGGCAATTCCGCATGGAAAATAAGGCATAACTCTTTGACATGTAATGTTTTGAATGCAATTCGTTAAATTAGTAAAGTCGGTATAGCCACCTTTGCGCCACACAAAACAAAAAATCATTATGAAGGTACTGGCTTTAATTCCGTGTTTTTGCTTTATGCTGGCCGGAATAAGGGTGTCCGCCAACGTTAGGCAACCCCTGGAAAAATCAAATTATGTCGTGATCGGTGCGTTTTCTACCCCGAACCATGCCATCGTATTCGTAGAAAGCGCTAAGAAAAACAAATTTGACGCGCAATTCTCGATCAACCCGGCACGAAATCTTTTTTATGTGTATGTTCTTCAAACACCTGATCAGAAAGCTGCATTTGAGGAAGCTAAAAAATTGAGAAAGGAAACTTCCTATTATGATACTTGGGTCTTTACCGGAAAGCTGGGAGATGGCAATCAAACCGGGAACGATCTTAACCCAGCGACAGAGAAAGGGATAGAGCGCGTCGAAGCATCTGATACAAAAGAGATTCAGGTCGCGCGTGAAAATGGCTCAAGCATTACGGAAAACAAAATAAAAGATGAGGGTATTGCACCGATCTCACCAAATACAATCGAGGAAATGCCAGAAGGGGGAAAACAATTCTTCTTTAAAATTTTTACGTCAGAGAAAGAAATGAGTGGTGATGTGGATATTATGGACCTTGACAAAACCAAGCCACACAAATCAGCCTCCTATCGTGGCAATGAAGTAGTCACTGTAAAACCAATCAATAAATCGGGAAATATTTCTTTGGTGTGTGAGGTGTTCGGCTATCGCAAGATTCAATTGCCGGTGAACTTTAATAATCCGCAAGATGCCGAAGGAGTTTCCGTTGAGGATAATAAAGTTACTGTTCCATTCAGCTTAGTCCGATTGAAGAAAGGCGATATAGCGATTATGTACAATGTCTATTTCTTCAGAGATGCTGCGATTATGCGTCCCGAGTCGCATTATGAGGTTACCAGTTTGCTGGAGATGCTGAAGGAAAACCCGAAGTACAAAATCAAATTACATGGTCACGCCAACGGCAATTCGTCCGGCAAAATTATTTCTATGAACGGACCTGAGAATTTCTTTAACCTGAAGGGTGCCAAGGAAGGTTATGGTTCTGCAAAAAAACTATCGGAAGAGCGTGCCAGGATTATTCAGAATTATTTGATCTCCCAGGGCATAAACCCCGAACGAATTCAGATTAAAGCGTGGGGCGGCAAACATCCTATTTATAAGGTAGATTCTCAAAATGCTCACGCCAACGTGCGGGTGGAAATTGAAATTTTGGAAGACTAAAATATTATCGTGAAATTTCCCGCATGGGAGCGTTCACGAGTGATCTTTCAGGAAAAAAATTTCCGGTTCAGCAAAAAGTTCCTGCGAAAGCAGTGAGAGGGCCTGTTCTTGAGATCATTAAAAAAGAAAACCCTCAATTTGGCGATGAAAGTTGTCTGTCACTTTCCGAACTAAGTCATTATCGCCATCGCTACGTTGAGAGTTCCCTTGAGCAGGAACTTGGATCACTTTCAGCGCTTGAGAAAGAAGTGTTGAAGGCCATGCAGGAAGGTGAACTGATTTCTGAAAACGTCGATAAAGCCGTTGACGAACAATTGACGTTCGGCCAGCGCCTTTCGGATAAGATCGCTTCATTTGGGGGGAGCTGGACTTTTATCATCAGCTTCTTTTTATTTCTTGGTCTTTGGGTTGCCTTTAATATTTACTCGCTTACAAAACCTTTCGACCCATACCCTTTCATTTTACTAAATCTTATACTCTCTTGCATAGCCGCTATGCAGGCTCCCGTCATTATGATGAGCCAGAACCGGCAGGAAGAAAAGGATCGTGAGCGCAGTAAGCACGACTATCAGGTAAACTTAAAAGCAGAGTTGGAGATTCGGATGATGCATGAAAAAATAGACCACCTTATCTTAAATCAGCAACAACGACTTTTTGAAATTCAGCATATTCAAGTTGAAATGCTCCAGGAAATCCATGACAAATTAGTGCCTGTCAAAGATAAATCGACCAACGCATGATTTACGAACGTTTATAAAACTTCCGTTACTCTTTATGTTCCAGAAATATTTATATTGGTTGAACCCGGTACCTATGAAGCCCTTACAATTCCACATCCTTGCACTAGCAGTAGCTTTTAATTTATCAAGCGCACTGGCTCAAACCAGATCGTCAAGTCACTACGTAGTGATTGGTGCTTTCCGCATTTTGGATAACGCAGTGCGCTACACAGCACAGGCTAACAAAAACGGGTTTAACGCCCAATATGCGATCAATCCGGTAAAGCAACTTTATTATGTACACCTGCTAAATACGGATGACAGGTCGAAAGCCTTCAATCTTTTGATCAAGATAAAAGTTGAAACCATTTATAAGGATGCCTGGGTCTTTTCCGGAAAATTGGGTAATGAGGATACGGTTAAACCAACGCCTATCGTTGAGCTGAAAACAGAACCCAATAAACAACCCGTAGTAACCGTTTCGCCGGTGAAAGACACTATAAAAGTCGCTCCTCCCGAAGTGGACTCAACCCTTATCAAGAAACCAGTTGAAGTCAAGAAACCGAAAGGCAGCCCGTTTTACATCCGTGTGGTGAGCAAAGAGGGTGGCAAGGAATTGTTTGGAGCACTGCAGTTGCAAGAACCGGGTGCAACAAGATATGAAGCCATAAAAAGTGGGGAGATCGTTTATCTTGAAGCGCCAAGCAACAAAAAGGGGTTGTACAAGGTGATGGCACAGGTGCCCGGCTATAAGCAAAGCGACCTGGAGTTTCCCTATGCGAGTACGGCAGCCGAGAAGGGCTCACAAAATGAAACAATCGTTACGCTTACTGTGGCCAAAGCGAAGAAAGGTGACTACATCGATTTTAACAGCGTTCACTTTTTTAAGAATACTTCGGTTATGCAGGCTGAGTCGGAAAATGAGCTGAACGGATTGGTGAATCTGATGAAAGAAAACCTGAAATACAAAATCAAAATCCATGGCCATTGCAATGGCACTCAAAGCCGCGAGTCATATACGATGGGCACAAGCACCAAATTCTTTGCCATGGACCCTACCGGTAACAAGAAACAAACCATTTCCTCGAAAGAACTTTCACAAGCCCGTGCCGAAACTGTTAAAAATTATCTTGTTCAACAAGGAATTGATGCAAGTCGCATCGGCACCAAAGGTGAAGGGGGAAAAATTCCACTTTACCCTGAAGGAGGAACGCTTGGACAATACAACGATCGTGTGGAGGTGGAGTTTGTCAAGAATTGAATCTTAATAAACTTCCTGGGGTTTGCCTAGTAGAGCTGAAGTTCGGCAAAGAGCGATTCTAGTTCGATTCTGGTTTTGTTAAGTTTGATCTCGAGTTTTGTAAGCATGTTCTCCCTTTCGTCTTTCTCGAAGATAAAATCCTCGTCGGAAAGGACAGGAAATCGTCTTTTCAGCATTACTTTTTGTTCGCGCCAACTTCTAACAATATTCATAGGTGCAAGGTAGTGAAATTAAACGTGCATCAGTAATATTTCATTTTCATGATAACCTTTCTGTCTCCCGTCAATAGAAAACGGAAGTCTTTATAAGTAGGCTTGCGTAAAGCCGTATGATAATAGTCTGAGAATGCGTGACCTTCTTTTGGCAAGAACCAGCCAAAATCCAATTCCCAGTTATTGTTTTCATCATCGAGCAAGGCGATCCCCATGTTTTTTGAGATAAAGCCATTATACGTCACTCGTAACGAATCTCCGGTTACTAAAGTTTTGGGGACTACCACTTTTCTAAACCCCATTTTGTGAGGAAAAGGTGTAGCATCATCAAAGAATTTAAAACGAATTACACCATCATGATTTCGAATATGAGTTACTGTGATCGTGATAGAATAGGTTTCTTCCTTTTTCCCGAGGGGATTTTTAGCAGCCTTGATTTCATGGTTACTGGCTTTATAAACAACGGAATCGGTTTGTGCACCTGCAAGGGTGTGAATCAATAGCGCGCTTACACAAATAATTTTTATCATTGGACTGCATACAAAGAGGAAGGGTATGCCGGTAAGTAAAGATACGTTTATTCTAACTGGTATGGACAGTCGATTAATTGCTCATAATTTCCCCAGTCCCAACCACAGCAAGGCATTCAGGATAAGTTGGTTTTGCTCTTCATGATCAAATTGAAAGGACAACTCCTTGTTCGTCTTATGTTCGTAGTCAATATCGTTGTGACCCATGTTAAAATAAATCATTTTGTAATTTTTGTTCGTCCACACCACCGGATAATATCCACTGTGCCATGTTTCGTGAAGTTTTGGTCCGGTACCCAACGGAAAGCTGGAGGAGTCAATGGATAAGAGAATCTTGATGTTTGGATTGTTGCGCAAATCTTTTTCCCAACGATACCATTCGTTGGGGGCTGATTTGAATTTGCCCGGTAGATGTTTTGCAATAGGGTGATTGCTATCCTCTATTTTTAGTATTGCTGCGGTTGGTCTCCAGGTGTTGCTTTTATATTGGCCTGCTCCGATAAATTGATTGTGATACCAGTCCCAGTCTTGAGGATAGTCAGAAGGTGTAAGCGCAAAGCCTGCAAAATGAAACCCCATCCATCCACCTCCATTTTCCATGTATTTTTTGAATGCCTCTCGCTGTTCTGGCAGCTCTGGTCGCGTATCTAAAAATAGTACGACTTGATAACGGGATAGAAAAATAGGATTGAGGTTGGCCCAGTCGTGAATCGAGTCGTAAGAGAAATTATTCTGCCTGGCCATTTTGGAAAACCACCGATTGGCTTCATGAACAAAGCTAATGTGTGCCTGATCTTTTTTTGCTGTGTAAAAAGCTACTACCTTAAATTGTGTGTTGGGCGTTTGACCATAGATTGAGTTATTCATGGTGGCATACAACAGGACCAACACTATTTTGATGAAGAGCAGGACTCGAGGATTCATCCCTTAAAGATAGCACTTAGCTGGTTTTAAGGACTCTTTAGACTCCTTAAACAACAAAGAAAATAAAAATCGGTGCAGAGAGGAATTATCGATTTACTGAAGTGTGACCGAAGCAGATGTCGTTGACACGGGCACCACCTTTTACCATTACATCCGATTCACCAAACGTCACAAGCCTTAAGTTTTCCTTTGCGTTAAATTTAAGTTTGCTTTCACCATAGGTAGCCGAAGCAACCTCTTCACTTTGAAGGCCTTGTGCATCAATCTTGTTTTCACCGAACAGCTTATACTTTTGAGAATCGACCACCCCTGACTTTATTTTTAAGGTATGTTGCCCGAACATGGACACTTTGAATTTGCCGGTTTGCAAGGAAGCCAGGGTAATGTCGCACTCGCCAAAGGCACTCAGTTTAAACTTTTTATTTTCGATCACGTCTTGCACCTCTACCTCCTGTTCACCACGTACCACCAATTTATCAAGCTGACGATAGGTGACATAGGCCGTGATGCTCGCATTGCGGTACATGCTTTCTTTTTCTACCCAGCCGTCTTTCTTCACGCGTTGTCTCTTTTCTGTAAACTTTGATCCATCCAGGTAGATGTGAAGGGCGTGGCTTTTTACAACAACATTAATGTTGGAAGCATCAATATTTGAATAGTTGATTTTCACGGATTCATTTTCGCCGGCCACCATTACCAGGTTGATTCTGGGCGAAACAATCACTTTTTTAAAGCGGCCAACATTTTTTTCAAAGCGTTGGGCGGAAAGGTTGAATGCCGTGGTTCCGGCAATCAAGAAGGCGAATAAGGTCTTCATTCTTAGTGATTTTCGAATAAGACTTCCTTAAAAGATCAAAGGTTGCATCAGGTTTTCTTTTTATCAAGACCTAAAGAATGATACATCATCATCTGTCGTTTCTCTCGACCTTTTAGACTAGAGGGTCTATTTATGGCCTTTAAAACCGAAGCACGTTAGACTTTTCTCTAAGTAAATATAGACTGAGTAACTATTTACACAATTAAAATAGACCGGTTAAAATTAGAAACTTTTGGTCCTTAACTTACTTTCAAATTAGGATTACCGTATAGGTGAAAACGTGAATCAGGCGACTTTAGTCGGTGTTGGCTCTCGTTTTTTACTGGATGCGATATTTGTTTTTCTAAAGCCGGGTCGCCACCATACAGTTTACTATACGCTTACCTTTTAACCAAAGGTTAAACAGCGGGATATCAACCAATAATGAAATGGAAACTCGTCCCTGGTTGGCAACAGTGGTCGTCTGGCCCGTCATATTGTCAACCTGGAGGCTTGGCGCGAGTTGATAGCCGACGTTCGCTGAAAATGGGGCATTCGGAAATCCATAGGAAACAAACAATCCCGGCGAAACTATGTTTTTCAATTGAACTTGTGGCTGAGTAAAAGCATTCGATCCTGGAAGTGCTAGCCAAAAGGCATTGTTGTTGGAGGAGATACTGGATTGTAAAAATAGAAAGAAGCAAGAGTCCCACATCAATTATCGAGGCAAAAATTGACCAAGAGTGTTTATGTTTTCCATTATTTCCACAACTAACAGCAAATCCGATTGGAGCGGCTATACCGCTAACCGGAAGGCGAGCGTGATTTGGATTTGCAGCTGATAGTTATTGAGAAGTTGTTAGTGCGCTTCGCAAGGGCTGTGTACACCCTTTGTTTGTATTCATGCTGTTCGTAGTGGATTGTTTTTATACGTCCTTTCGGAAGCACGCATAAAATCCGCAAACTGGATTCATCGGAGGGAAGACGAACTGCTTTCAGCTGCCTTCGGAATTTTAGTTATGCGGCTATATTTAAATTAACTTTGTATCATGAAGGGGATCGGATTCACTGTTGTAAGTTTCTTATTGTTTGGTGTTTTCTCTATTACTTCTTGCACTAAGGAAGTGGGTCCTATTATCTCTGGCGGCAGTGGTGTTTATATTGCCGGATATTCTAGTGACCCTAGGACTAGCTTTAACGTTGCTACTTGCTGGAAAAATAATGAATCCATAAGGCTGACTAACGGATCTACCAACGGGAGGGCAAATTCAATTTTCGTTGCTGGACCTGATGTATATATAGCAGGCTATGACAATAACTCTGCGAAGCTTTGGAAAAATGGGGCGCCAATACTTTCAACCTATGGCAATCTGAATGCTGTCTTTGTTTCCGGAACCGACGTATACGCAACAGGGGCTATTGGCAACGAAGTAGTCTACTGGAAAAATGGGTTAACCGTTTCCCTTTCTAATGGAAGTAAAAATGAAATTCCGATCTCCATTTTTGTTTCTGGTTCAGACGTCTATGTGGCTGGACAAGAGAATTTATCGCCCGATATTTTGAGTAAAAATAATATGGGCATCCCCTTAGCAAAATACTGGAGAAATAGTGTTTCCTTCTACCTTACTGATGGCACACGCTGGTCTTCAACTACATCAATCATCGGATCTGGTTCGGATATTTATATAGGAGGTTGGGAATTAAGTGAAGTGATTACATCAGACACGATCCCGCCAGGTGTCGTTCGGGTAGCCAAATACTGGAAGAACGGCGTGCCTGTGAGTTTATCCGATGGAACTGAGAATGCCGTTATAAATTCGGTTTTTATAGATGGCTCCGATGTATATGCGGCAGGGTATGAAAATGAATATGTGGACAATCTTTATTACATAAGTAATGCTAAGTATTGGAAAAATGGTGTAAGCGTTACGCTCACCGATGGAACATACAATGCGACGGCTCTTTCAATCGCGGTGTCTGGTACAGATGTCTATGTTTCAGGGAATGGTAAAAACGGTGCCGTGTATTGGAAAAATGGTGTGGAGGTAGCGCTTGCCAATGGGACTGGTAATGCTTCTGCCTTTTCCATTTTTGTAATTCCGTGAGTATTCAGCACCACTCTTAATTCCTCTATATTTCCACTCGTATTACACCAAGTTGGAATTTCTCTTTGTAGGAAAATCCCTATTTTTCTAGGAAAAATCCTACCAAAAAATTTAGCAATTTTCATTTGGTTTGCTCAAAACTTTAATACCCGGCAGAAATGGTGTTTTTATTTTTCATTTCAATTAACGGGAAACTTAATGAGGCTTGATCAAAAAAATTGCTTTTATTAAGAAGTGCTAAATTTAGAGATGAATGAAAAAGACAAGGCTGGTCCATCTTATTTTGATTTTCATGAGTAGTGCGGCTATAGCCCAATGTCAAAACCTAGTGCCCAACCCAAGTTTTGAGCAGTACAAAAAACTCAACTGCGAGTGGCTTCGTCTTTTGTATCCTTTTCAGAATTCGCAATTGGCCTTTGATTCTCTTTTGTATGACTGGGTTACACCTGACTATAGAGCCGGAGTGGATTTGTTCAGCACCTTGGTAAACCCTGACTGCTACAAAACAAGCAGCATTTGCAATACTTCACTTTATTGCACTACAAATCCACTGTCGATTGGCGCTTATCCTAAAGATGGAAATAATATGTGCCTGCTTTCTCTACTTGGGTTCTATCAAAGCAAAAATAATAGTAACACAAGGGGTTACTTGCAAACACCGCTTGTTAGTCAACTTGCCCCTAACACAAGTTACGTAGCAGGCTGCTACACCATGCTGCCTACTATTTATTATGGCGATTTCGCTTGCAATAATTTGGGCATGTTGTTCACTGCCGAGGCATTAAACTCAACATCATCGGGATCAGACTTGCTTCGTTATACACCACAGGTAAACCAGGCTGGCATTAACAAAGATCATGGGGTATGGAAAAAGGTTTTCGGTTGCTTTACCAGCACAGGCAACGAACAATTTCTTACGATAGGCAATTTTTACGATGATAACCACACAAAGGCAGAACTTATTGTGCCCCAGTATGACCCAGGTTCAGATTTTGCATCGTATGTTATAGACAGCGTTTTCACAGAAGAGGTTAAAAACCCTTTTATACCCAACGTAATTACCCCCAACGGAGATGGATTGAACGACAAATTTGTTATAGAGAAAATACACTACGGATGGTGGTCGTTGGAGGTTGTTAACCGGTGGGGCAAGCAAGTTTACCAATCTTCAGATTATAGGAATACCTGGACTGGGGATAACCTTAGCGTTGGTGTTTATTATTATGAGCTTCAACACCGATGCCCAGGGATCAGTTACAAAGGATCGATAACTATTTTAAGATAGCCAAAACCAAAACACCTATGAAAACCAAACTCATTCTTTTCTTGATTTGTGTGCTTTGCACTTGCACAGCTTTGCAAGCTCAAAACCTTGTACCCAATGGAAGCTTTGAGACACCAGACCCTGCCTACTCTTGCCCAAATGGGGACAATGGTTACAACGATACCTATAATAGGCCGCAGTACTGGACTGGTTATGTTCAACAGGGCTACAATACAATCGGTGATTATTTCTACACTTGTTCAGGAACCAATTATTTTAGCCCAACAAGTTCTAACTTATTGGGTTGCCAACTTCCATTGAACGGACAGGCCTATGCCGGTTTCGTTGCCGCCGCGGTGAATTACGTACAGTATTCACAGGCCTACACAGAATCTGAGTATTTAATTAACAGTAACATAAGCCTTACAGGTGGGGTACAGTACTATGTGGAATTTTACGTAGCCAATGCCAATTCCGCTGCCTGTACTTTTGGCTCAAATTGCTCAACAAGCAACGCCTCCAGCAAAAATATTGGAGCCTATTTTACGCGCGGTGCCCCTATAGGAACTGGCAATGGTTTAAACAATTTATTCCCGCAAGTCCCAAGCTCAATTCCAGGAACTTATGCTTCTCCAAACAGTTTTCCAGAACCAAATTTCAATACGTCATACTCCTGGCAAAAAATAAGCGGTTATTTTACCCCCAATACAACTGGCACTTGGACAATGGTGATAGGAAATTTTGATCCAGGAATGAATACATCTACTGTCTATGGCAGCAATACATATCCAACCCCTAATTTACAGATGCAAAGTAATAGCGGGTATCCAAGCGTTGCAGCAGCAGTTCAAAATATTTTGGTGTCTGCCTACTACTTCGTAGATGCCGTCACCATCATCCCTGCCACGCAAACCCCGCCAAGCTATGCGGCTTACGTTACGCCCACTTTGCAGTCTGCCTGCGCTGGAGTTTCGTCAAGTTACACTTTACAGAACATACCCTTCGGAGCAACGGCAAACTGGTCAGTATCGCCAACCAATTTATTTACAAGTGCCACTTCCGGCGCTGGGGCGACCGCAAGCCTTACAGCAGGGTACGGACAAAACGGCATAGCTACCTTAACTTATTCATTGTCTTCTGCTTGCTCAGTGTATCCAGCAGCTACCACACAAATTGCCGTCGGTACTGAGGTAAATTCTTTTTCTATTTACTATACTAATGTGACGTGTGTTAACAATGAGGCATATTTATACGTCGATTATACCCCAATATTTATATCTGCAACAGACATAAAATATTACGCTAAGGATATGAGTAATCCAAATAATCCGTACGTCCTTAAAGAAGACGACCCCTATCCTGGCTCTGTAGGTGGCAATGGGTCTGATTTCCCCATCGGCCAAAGTAACAGAAATTATACTATTCTAATTGTCGCGACATTTCCATGCGGCACGCTTCAAGCCTCAAAATTGGTGACTGCACCCACATGTACGGGCGGCGGTGGTGGAGGCGCAAGCATAGTTGCTTTTCCAAATCCTGCTTCATCAACTATGACAGTTCAGTTAACTGATAGTACCTCTAATACCCAAAGCGGAACTTTAAGTCAGCCATTTCAATTATCCATTACCGACAGGTTCTCAACGAAGGTTTTATCATTAGAGTCTTCAGATAAAACTATTACGTTCCCAACGGATGGAATTCCAGCTGGTATTTATTTTCTGAACGTGATTTACAAAGATGCCGTACTGCAGAAACAAGTCATGATCAAACGATAAA
>Ga0206942_1147_pt1 | contig 21011 bp, 22 predicted proteins | sample Alteio_BWOrgHeat_6_FD_153253 | JGI IMG/M metagenome (GOLD analysis project Ga0206942, IMG submission 153253) | Enriched cells from forest soil in Barre Woods Harvard Forest LTER site, Petersham, Massachusetts, United States -... | ecosystem: Environmental > Terrestrial > Soil > Temperate forest > O... | reverse complement strand
TATATGGAGAACTTACACTAAAAGAAGGTGATGGTTTTGTTGCCGGGTATGACTTGCGCAAAATGGACTGGAAAAAAGTTCCTTTTTTGCGCCGTAATCTTGGCGTTGTTTTCCAGGATTTTCAATTGCTTACTGATAGGAATGTAAACGAAAATTTGCGCTTTGTATTAAAAGCAACAGGCTGGAAAGACGAAAAACTCGTGGAAGAAAAAATTGCCGATGTGCTGGATAAGGTTGGCTTAAAAAGCAAAGGCTTTAAAATGACTTATGAATTAAGCGGCGGCGAACAGCAGCGTGTAGATATTGCAAGAGCGTTACTCAATTCTCCCAAACTCATTCTTGCTGATGAACCAACCGGCAATCTTGATCCTGAAACAAGTGATGAAATAATGCAGTTATTGTTTAATATCTGTAAAGATTATGGCACATCAATAATTATGGCAACACATGATTTTATTGTAATAAGCAAATATCCTTCGCGCATGTTGAAAACAGAAAGAGGTAAAGTGTTTGATAGCGCTGTGGCGGAAGTTTAAACCCAAATTTTAATGGGAGTTTTGCAAGAGTATAAATTATTAACTCAGAGAACTTTGAAACAATGAAACTTTGAAACGCCTAAACATAATCTGTCCAAACCCATTCAATAATTTTCCTTGCATTTGTTTCATTTGAATATTCTGCCTGCAATATTTTTTTTCTTAAATTTTTTTCGTCTAAAGTAAATGGCTGATGGTATAATAGCTGGATGCGTTCTTTAAATTCACCGGTACTATTCACAACGTGGCATAATTCTTTTACTGCTGTTCCTGCAACCATCGCATCATTTGCCACACAATGTTTTCCATTATACAAAGCATTCAACAATTTTATTTTTATGCCTGTATTATTAAATGAAGGCAGCACATGAATATGCGCTTTTGAAATAATTTCACCCATTTGTTTTTCATCTGGATTTGCAATAAGGCTGGCATGTTTATATTTTTTAGTCAGTGCAATAAATTTTTTTGAAGGATTTTTGCCTGCAATAACAATAGGTATTTCCAGTTTTTTAAAAATATATTTTAATAACCAAACAGCAGCGTATTCATTTTCTTCTATTTCCAAATTGCCATGATATAAACAATACGTTCCCATCCCTTCACGTGCATTCATTTTCCATTCAGGAATAAACAACGGCAGGTAATTTGCAATCCGGCAATTAAATTCCTGCCGGTAATAATCTATGTCTTGTTTTGCAACGGCCCAAAATGCGGTAGCCTCTCCGGTTAACTTTTTTTCATATTTGTATAGCCGCTTCGCTTCAAACCAATAGAATAAAGATTTTTTTATGTTATGGGAAAATTGGTAAAGCTGTTTATAATATTCATTCTCCACATTATGAATGCGTACAAATAATTTTCTGTTTTTAAACCTTTCGTCATTTGTAATATAAGTGCAATGAACGCCTTCCATTAAAACCGGAAAATTATTTTGCAGCAGGCGTTGTATTAAATCTTCATTGCTGCGGCTTGCAACAATGTATGGCAAATAGGATGATAAACCTTTGCGCCCGGTGGTACGCTGATAATAAAAAACTTCTTCACAATATTTATTCAGTTCAGGTTGTTCAGTGCGGTTCTTAGTAAAACAATGCAAATGAATTTTTACACCTTGTTGCTGTAACGCAGGCAGCTTGTAAAATAAATCATACACACCACCATAGTCAACTGGGTAGGGCACATTAAGGCAAATTATATGGAGATGTTTTTCCAATGGCTAATCAAATAAATTTTCAAAATTTTTATTGTCAATTTCCCTTAATGTATGCTCAAATACTTCGCGCCAGCCCTTCCATTCTTTACAATTGCACAATGTAGAATTATGCCAGAGAGGAATAAAAACCCCATTGTATTTATAGGTGATATCTATAAGTTTTGAAACAATTTTTTTTGCATCTTCAACATCCAGTTTTAAATAAGTATTTAAGCTCACATCCATGTATGCAAACGGATAAAGCCTGAGTTTTGTTGATTCATCTTTAAAAAGATCGAAGAATAAAAAAGAATTGCAGGTGCCGGCACGAAACCCATAATCAGCAGAATAACCCATTGTAAAATCAGTAGTAAAATCATTACTGAGTAAATTGTTATAAGTAACAGGAAATTTCAGTTTAAGATAATGCTGACGGCTTGCTGTAACAGGACGATCAATTATTTGTTCTAATTTATTTTTTTCGATAGCGATTAAATTTTTATTTCTGTTTGATGCATAAGAAGGATGCAGGCCCACTACTGCTTTTTTTGAAATTTGTTGTATTAACTGCCTGAATTTTTTATTCCTGAAAGATGGATTCTTATCAAATTTTCCATACAAACCCATATTAAAAAAGAAAACCGGCTTTTTTGTTTTTAGTGAAATAGAAATATAATCGTATGTATCAAACATATCTTCTTTTTTATTCAATAAAGTAAGCAGTTGATTTTTTGCTTCGCTGAAATTAAGCTGAAGAATTTTTTTTGATAAGCCGCCGATCATCCTTACAGCGTTGCGGTTTGTATAAGCATATGCAACATCTATGTCGAAACTTAAACCAAACTTTGCTTTATGTGGTTTAAACTGAAGACCGGGGAAATTTTTTAATAAAGTTTTTTTCAATAGCTCAATCCATTGTTCAACAACCGGCGTATCCAGAATTTTAAGTTTGAATAAAATACTGTTTTTATAATTATAATTTCCATGTTTATCTAAAGCCTCATTCAAATATTCTTCATAGCGGCTTAGTAAATAAAATACAGCAGCAAATACATCAAAATTTAATACAGCATTCGGGTTATTATGAAAAAATAAAACCGGTATATTGTTGTGAACTCCTTCATTCAATTCAATTTCTTTTACATCGTTTTCAAACAATAATTCATGCGCATAAAAAAAAGCTCCGGTTACACTATCATTAGTTGCATATACTATTTTTATGGCACTTACATTACCGGCAAATTCTTCTTTATTATTTATAATTGAATATTCTACGCCGAGCCTTTCTTCAAAAACATATTGCATTATATATTTAATGCGATTGGTTGTATACGGCGTATAAATTAATAACATCAGTAAATGAATACCTTTTTATAAAATGAGGTAAGTTTTGTTTCTTCCTGCTGCCAGTTAAATATTTTACGTGCAGTAATGCAGGTGTTTTTTAATTTTTTGTATACCATTTCATTATTTAATAACAGGTTAATTGCTTTTACAATTTCAGTTTCACTAATTGAATCAATTAAAACAGCAACCTCAAACTCATCATTTATTTTTTTGTATTCAGGAAAATTCATAGTTATCTGCGGTACACCTGCATGTATGTAATCAAAAAACTTATTGGCAAGAGAATAGATTTGATTTAAGCCGGTTGGTTCAACTAAATTAATTCCAATATAAGCTTGCTGCGTTATTACCTGCAATACTTCCGGCACAACCTTTCCTTTTAATATTATTTTATGTTGAAGATTATTTTTTTGGATCAGGCTTTCGATTTTTTTATACATATTTCCGTCTCCATAAATATGCAATGTTGCATCTACGTAATGCATAGCAGCAACGAGATTTTCTAATCCGCGTGCTTCATTTACTGCACCCTGGTATAAAATAACTTTTTCTTTTTGTATTGATTTAGCGCTTTGCGCAGTCTCCTGACGTGGTTCTAGTGTAACATGATCTTTTTTTGGTACCGGCATATTTCTTATCACTTCATATAAAACATTATAGCGCTTTTTAAATTCTTCAGCAATTGAATAACTAACTGTATATCCTAACTTGAATTTCTGTACAGCAAATTTTTCAATCTTCATCCATATTTTTTTTATCGTGGGTCTTGTAACTATTTCCTTCATTTCAGTAAACAATTCATGTGCATCGTACACTCTTTTTTTCCTGCGTAAAACAGAAATAAAATAACAGGGTAAAATTGTATCAAGGTCTATTGCGCAAACTGCGTCCATCTTTATAAATAATAAGTAAAAAAACAGGCGAAAATTATATTCAGCATAAAAACAAGAAATTTTTTGTGAAAAAACAGTGCAATCTTTTTTGTTTATAAGATTCTTCTTTTAATACAACAGAATTTTTCATCTTTCTTCCAATAAGCAAAACATCATAACCGGCATTTGCCAGTGATGTGCATATACGTTGCATGCGCTGGTCAAAGCTCAGGTCATTAGTAACTGTAAATACAATGCGTTTCAAGAAATCAGGAATTATTGCGCGGCAATTTATCTTTTCTTTTTATACTTTACTTCCACCTGTGCCACACCTTCATTAATCATGTCAATTCTTTTTGCAGCTTTTTTGCTCAAATCAATTATTCTGCCTTGCACAAAAGGGCCGCGGTCTGTTATGCGAACTTTTACCAGTTGATGATTGGTAAGATTTATCACTGTAACTTTTGTTCCTAACGGTAATGTTTTATGTGCAGCAGTTAATTTATGCTGGCTGAATTTTTTCCCATTCGCCATTGGTTTGTTTACAAATCTATCTGCGTAATAAGACGCGTTGCCGGTTTCAGTAATATATTTTGCGCAGGAAGAAAATAATAGTAAAAGAATTAATAAGCAGTAAATGTTTGGCAAAAAATTATTTTTCATGTTGAAGTTTATGCGACCTCTTCCTCCATTTCAAAATCAATTTCTATTTGTGCAGAAAGTATATTAAAACTTTTTCTGTGGTATTTACACAATCCATGCTCTTCAATAGCGCGGCGGTGCTCAGGTGTGCCGTAACCCTTATTTTGTGCCCAGTTGTAGTGTGGAAATTCTTCATGCAGTTCACGCATAAATTTATCGCGGTAAGTTTTGGCAAGCACACTTGCTGCAGCAATACTTGCATAAATACCATCACCTTTTATAATACAATGATGCTGTATATTTCTCCATGTAGTAAAACGGTTGCCATCAACCAGTATTAAAGCAGGCGCAATGGGTAATTGCTCCAATGCAAGGTGCATAGCTTTAAAAGAAGCACGCAAAATATTTATCATATCAATCTCATCATTATCAACCATGGCAACAGCATAATACAATGCTTCTTTTTCAATGTAATCGCGCAGTATTTCCCGCTGTTCCGCGGTAAGTTGTTTACTATCGTTTAATTCAGGATGATAAAAATTTTTAGGTAAGACAACAGCAGCAGCGCAAACCGGCCCGGCAAAGCAACCTCTGCCGGCTTCATCACAGCCTGCCTCGGCTTTTCTTTTTCTATGATAAGGTTTTAACACTGCATTTTAAAATTGGAAGCAAAATAATGCATACAAAATTTCTGTTCCCGTTTTTTCAACGCATGTGAATAAATTTTATTCTGCAGCGTGTCAAAATTTAAATTCTGTAATTTCATTTTTTTATAAAGCATCAATAAATGTCAATCACAAAAAATTTTCAGAGATTAATGCCGTTCAATAAAAAGTTTACCGGCGAAGTATTGCGTTTTAATCCGGCGGTTGAAAAAAGAAAAGAGCCTGCAGACATTAAAGTTGATGTATATGATTATAATGCGAAGTATGAAGAGCATTATGAATTTGCCAGCGTGCATCATTGTAATAAGTTTAAGGGTAACGGCCATGTAACATGGATAAACATTGATGGCTTGCGTAAGGACGATGTTGAAGTAATTTGTAATGAGTATGGCATACATCCATTATTGATTGAAGATATTTTAAGTGTAGGTCAGCGTGCAAAAATGGATGAAACGGAAAATACAATATTTAGCCTGCTTAACATGCTTTATTTTAACAAAGAAGCAAACTGTATAGAGCAGGAACAGGTAAGTATTGTATTAGGTAAAGATTTTGTATTGAGTTTCCAGGAAGAAGCCAACCGCGATGTATTTGATCCTTTGCGCGAAAAATTAAAAGTTGCCGGAAGTAAATTAAGAACTGCCGGGGCTGATTATTTATGTTATTCGCTTATTGATATAATTGTTGACAGTTACTATTCTGTTTTGGAAGAACTTGGCGAACATATCGAAACACTGGAAGAAGATATCATTCATCGCGGCGATACACATTCACTTGCTTTGATCAATAACCTGCGTAAAGAATTAATTATATTAAAGCGAAGCGTGAATCCTGTTCGTGAAGTAGTGAATGGTTTTTTGCGTAGTGACAGTGACCTTGTTAACGAAAAAATCATTCAATATTTTAAAGATGTGTACGATCATATTGTGCAGGCAAATGATCTTGTTGAAAACTACCGCGACATGATGATGAGCCTGCAGGATTTATACTTAAACAAGGTAAACCTGCGCATGAATGAAGTAATGAAAGTAATGGCAATTGTTACATGCCTGCTTGCGCCTGCAACTGTGATCGGCGGTATATTCGGAATGAATTTTCAAAGCATTCCGTACATACATAACCAATACGGCTTTTGGATTGCGGTTTCCCTTATGCTTTTAATTCCGCTCTGGATGATCTATGCATTTAAAAAGCGTGGATGGTTTAAGAGTTAACTTAAGTTTTTGTGAATTAATATCTATCAGTTTTTTTAAGAAATAGCTTTTATTAAAATTCAATATAATTAACCAGCTTTTTTCCAATTATTTGCTTTGCTGTTAATCAAATTAAAAAAAGGCAAAGCCTTCATAAGTAAATTATGAAAGCCTTGCCGGCACGATCAAACCAAATTTCTAAAAAATTGCTACTTCATCAGCAACAAAGCAGAATCTTTACGCATTGAAGTATCACTGGGCACTGTATCTTTTACAATGTAAGTGTGATTATTTAAAGGAAGTTTTGAACCTGGATTACTAAAATTTGCAACGCAGATTCCAATCGTACTCATCACAACTGCTGCAGAAAAGAGGAACTTCTTCATGGTTAATTGTTTTTAAAAAGTGTTTAAAAATTGATTCAAGACTGCGGGTTTTCAAAGCAACAATTTTGCCAATTTTAAAACTACTGTTACTTATATATGTTAAGAAATAAGAACAAAAATTTCTTTTAATAATATGAAAGTTTAAGTTGTTGAAAACTTTACTGTAATACATTGTTTATTTTATTCTTCTGTTAAACACCTGCAATAAAAAAATAAAAAAATTTTTACTTATTATATTGCATTATGCCTTTTAAATTAGTTGCACCTTATATTCCAAGCGGCGATCAGCCGGAAGCCATCAGGCAAATAACAGACGGTATTGTAAGCGGCGAACATTATCAAACCTTGCTCGGTGTTACTGGCAGTGGTAAAACATTTACTATGGCGAATGTTATTCAAAATGTACAACGGCCCACACTTGTATTAACACATAATAAAACTTTGGTTGCTCAATTATATGGAGAGTTCAAACAATTTTTTCCGGATAATGCGGTGGGTTATTTTGTTTCGTATTATGACTATTACCAGCCCGAAGCTTACATGCCCGTAAGTGATGTATATATTGAAAAAGATTTAAGTATAAATGAAGAACTCGACAAACTTCGTTTGCAGGCAACAAGTGAATTGCTTACTGGTCGCAGGGATATTATTGTTGTGGCAAGTGTAAGTTGTATTTATGGCATTGGTAATCCAACAGATTTCGAAAATGGGATTGTGCGCATAGCAAAAGGCCAGTCAATTTCCCGGCAAGGTTTTTTGCATTCGCTTGTAAATAGTTTGTATAACAGAACGCAGGTTGAATTTAAACGCGGAACATTTCGCGTGAAGGGAGATACAATTGATATCAACCTGCCTTATGTTGATTACGGTTACCGCATCACTTTTTTTGGTGATGAGATTGAAGAGATTGAAACCATTGATGTGCACAGCAACAAGCGCATGATGAAGATGGAGAATGCAGCCATCTTTCCGGCCAACTTATATCTTGCTCCAAAAGATATGCTGCAAACTATTTTGTACGAGATACAGGATGAAATGCGGCTGCAGGCAGAATATTTTAAAAGTACCGGAAAATTAATTGAAGCCCAGCGTTTAAAAGAGAGAGTGGAATATGATCTTGAAATGATACGTGAGCTTGGTTTTTGTAATGGCATAGAAAATTATTCAAGATTTTTTGATCGCAGGCAGCCAGGAACAAGGCCTTTTTGTTTGCTTGATTATTTTCCAAAAGATTTTTTGTGTGTGATTGATGAAAGCCATCAAACAATTCCGCAGGTGGCAGGTATGTATGGCGGCGACAGAAGCCGTAAATTGATTTTAGTTGAATATGGATTTCGTTTGCCAAGCGCATTGGATAATCGCCCATTAAACTTTCATGAGTTTGAAAATATGACCGGCCAAACAGTTTTTGTAAGTGCAACGCCGGGCGATTATGAACTGGAGAAATGCGGTGGCGTAGTTGTAGAACAGGTTGTTCGCCCAACAGGCTTGCTGGAGCCACCAATTGAAATTCGTCCATCTGTAAACCAGATTGATGATCTGTTAGATGAAATTAATAATCGTGTGAAAAAAGGAGACCGGGTTTTGGTTACAACTTTAACCAAACGCATGGCTGAAGAAATGGATAAATATTTACAGCGCATCAGCATAAAATCAAAATACATACATAGCGATGTTGATACTTTGGAACGCATTGAAATATTACGACAACTTAGATTAGGTGAAATAGATGTATTGGTTGGAGTGAATCTTTTACGTGAAGGTTTGGATTTGCCGGAAGTTTCACTTGTGGCAATTTTGGATGCAGACAAAGAAGGTTTTTTACGTAATGAAAGATCACTCACGCAAACTGCCGGACGCGCAGCAAGAAATGTGGATGGTCTTGTAATTTTCTATGCTGATGTAATGACAGAGAGTATGCAGAAAACGATTGATGAAACCAATCGCCGCAGAGAAAAACAGGTTGCTTATAATATTGAACACAACATTACACCAAGAACAATTAAGAAAACAAAGGAGAATGTGTTTGCGCAAACATCTGTGCTGGATATAAAAGGTTACGATCCGAAAAATCCTTATGCCATACAGGGTGATGAAGATATAATTAAAACAAGCGCTGCAGAAGAACAGGTTGCTTACAAAACAATTCCTCAAATGGAAAAAGCAATTGCCAAAACAAAAAAAGAAATGGAAAAGGCTGCAAGAGATTTAGATTTTATTGAAGCTGCAAAATTAAGAGATGATATGTTCAGGTTACAAAAAGAGTTAGAGAGCATGAAATAACAAACTGTTTTTTTTAAATAAAAAACTTCATCTAAAGGAAATAATAGTAATGTTTATGTAGATGTTTCAAGACTTCCTGCCGGTATTTATATAGTATCGCTTAAAGCAAACAATACAGTAACATCAAAACAATTTGTGAGAGAATAATATTTAATAATAATAATAATAATTGCAACCGGCAGCCTAACAAACTGCCGGTTTTGTTTTGCAGCATGATTTTTTTTCATTTGCTTATCCAAAGTTTTTCGCATATATATTTTGAAATCAGCATGCACATTTCTTATTTATATTTGAAATGAAAAAGCTATATGCCTGCTAATTATTACCCAATCATTATTTGCGGTGCCGGGCCAACAGGGTTAATGTTGGCAGCACAACTGCTGCGTTTTAATATTGATTTTTTGATCATAGATAAAAAATCTGCACCAACAACAGAATCAAGAGCTGTTGTTGTGCAGGCAAGAAGTATGGAAATTTATGAGCAGATGAATTTGTCTGATGAAATTGTTGCCAATGCGCAAAAAACGGATGGCATTTGTTTTTGGCGCAAAGGGAAAAAAGTGGGTGAAGTGCAACTAAAAAACTTTGGCAGTAATATCACGCCATTTGATTTTGTGTTGATGTATGAACAAAGCAAAAATGAAACACTGTTATTTAACTACCTGCAAAAACACGATCATGAAGTAGAATGGAATATGGAACTGGTTTCATACAAAGAAGCTCAAAACAGGTTTATTGTTACATTGAAAAATGATGATAAAAATTTTGAAGTAAATACTGAATATTTAATTGCATGTGATGGAGCAAACAGCAAACTGCGCGAATTAACTGCAATGGAATTTAGCGGCGGCACTTACGAGAATGTTTTTTATGTTGCTGATACGCATGTTAAAGCGGATGTGTGCTTAACCAGGCTAAATTTTTTTGTAGCAAATGATACATTCAATTTATTATTTCCAATGATTGGTGAAAGGCGCTTCAGGGCAATTGGTATTTTGCCAAAAAAATTTTATCATCATACAGAAATTAGTTTTGAAGAAGTAAGCCACCAGGTTGATAAAGATGCAGGGCTTGATTTAGGATTTTATAACACCCAATGGTATTCTACTTACCGCTTGCATCATAAAAAAGTAAGATCATTTAATAAAGGCAATATATTTTTTTGCGGTGATGCTGCACATGTGCACAGCCCAGCCGGCGGACAAGGCATGAACACCGGCTTACAGGATGCATATAATCTTGCATGGAAATTAGCATTGGTAATTCAGCAAAAAGCAAAAGAAAATTTACTCAACACATATCATGAAGAAAGAAATCCCGTTGCAGAAAATTTATTAAAAACAACTGACAGAATGTTTAGCATTATGTCGCAGAACACAAAGATGGATGTTCTTCTGCGCATGTACATTTTGCCGGCACTTGCACCTGCATTAATGAAAATAAAATCAATCAGAAAAAAATTTTTTCTCCTGGCGTCTCAAACTGAAATTAATTATACGCACTCATCTTTAGCAAAAGGCGTGTCGGGAAAAATAAAAGCAGGCATGCGTTTTCCATATATAAAGCTTTCAATTAATAATGAAATAATTTCTGCATTTCATCTCATTCGTAATAATACAACAGCTCCATTTCTTTTGCTTTATTATAATGTTGATGCAAGGCAATTTCCGGCTGATCATATTTATAAAACTGCTGAAGTGGAAAAAAATAATTTTAATGATGAAGCTTTTCGCAAAGCAGGTTTCTCTTCATCATTTGTTTGTTTATTAAGACCTGATAATTATATTGGCTACCTTGCTGAAACATTCAGCTTAACTGAATTTGATCAATATTTACATTCTTTTTTGAATTAATACTGCATGAAAAAATTTTTATTACCTGCAATTACATTGAGTATAATTATTACTTCCGCTTTTGCTCAAACAAAACGTCCGCTTAATCCTTCAGATTTTTTACGTTATGTTGATGTTTCTGATCCGCAGGTTTCGCCTGATGGGAAATGGTGCACTTATGTTGTAACAACTGTTGATACTTCAAAAGATGAAACAAACAGTGATATATGGATGGTAAGCTGGGATGGAAAAGATAATGTTCAGTTAACAAACACAATGGAAGATGAAAGCACAGCAAGATTCAGCCCTGATAATAAATACATATCATTTTTATCATCACGCAATTTTGATGAAACCAATGATGATGGAAAAAATGATGAATCGCAATTATGGTTAATGAGCCGTTTAGGTGGTGAAGCAAAAAAGATAACTGATGTGAAAAATGATATTGAGGATTATGCATGGAGTCCTGACGGGAAAAAGGTTTTATTGGTAATGGATGATATTGATTATTCCGATACATCTGAATCGGGTAATCGTTTGCCTTATGTAATTACCCGGTATCATTTTAAACAGGATATTGAAGGTTATCTTGATAACCGTAAAACACATTTATACCTGCTTGATGTTGCAACACATGATATTGACACGCTTACATCAGGTAATTATAATGAAGAGCAAGCGGCATGGAGCCCTGATGGAAAAAAGATTGCGTTCGTGAGCAATCATTCACAAGACCCTGATAAAAATGAGAATGATGATATTTTTATAATGGATGCGATGCAGGGTGCTATCCCTTACCAGCTTACAACATGGAAAGGAGAGGACACACATCCGCAGTGGAGCCCGGATGGAAAATACATTGCTTACCTGCAAAGCAGCAGCGATGAAAATTTTACCATGTATGGCGAAGATGTTTTAGCGGTAATTCCTGCAAGCGGCGGAACGCCCAATTTAATTTCTGCATCATTTGATAAACAATTATACACACCCCGGTGGAGTAAAGATGGACAAAATATTATTGCATTGATGGAAGACGACAGGCAGCAGCAAGTTGTTTCATTTAATATCGCTACAGAAAAATATACAACGCTTGCAAGCGGTGAAAAAGTTTTCTCGAATGCTGAATTAAACCAATCTAATGGCGACTGGCTTGTAAACATGACGGAACCGCAAACACCCAATGAATTATATGCACTTGAAAAAAACGGGCTGCGCAGGTTAACACATGCAACAGATTCTTTTCTTGCGCCAATACAATCAATAAAAGTTGAAGGCTTTCAAAGCAGAAGTAAAGACAGTAATCTTGTTTCCGGTATTTTATATCGCCCTGCAAATGCACCTGCAAACGTAAAGCTTCCTTTGATTATGTATATACATGGTGGGCCGGTTGGGCAGGATGATTATGAATATGATTTATATCGTAATATTCTTGCAGCCGCTGGTTATGCTGTAGCTGCTGTAAATTATCGCGGCAGCAGCGGCAGAGGCAAAGATTATATACGGGCTATTTATGGCGACTGGGGTAATAAAGAAGTAACAGATATTCTCGGCGCTGCAGATTATTTAATTGCACAAGGCATTGCAGACTCAGGCCGCATGGGCATTGCAGGCTGGAGTTATGGCGGCATTCTTACTGATTATACTATTGCTTCAACAACACGTTTTAAAGCTGCCTGCAGCGGTGCTGGCAGTGCTTTGCAATTAAGCATGTATGGTGTGGATGAATATGTAACGCAATACGAAACTGAATTAGGGCCGCCATGGGCGAATGCTGATAAATGGATCAAGCTTTCTTATCCTTTTTTTCATGCAGATAAAATAAAAACGCCAACATTGTTTATGGCAAGTCAGAAAGATTTTAATGTACCTTCTGTTGGTGCTGAACAAATGTACCAGGCACTAAAAAGTTTAGGGGTGCCTGCAGAATTGGTAATCTATCCGGGACAATATCATGAAATAACAGTACCCAGTTATATGCAGGACAGGTTTACAAGATACATTGATTGGTTTGGAAAGTATTTGAAGTAAAGATTGAATTGAATAAATAATGAAGCTGTTTGTAAAAACAGCTTTTTATTTTTTATGTTATCAACTAAGTATTTCATGGCATCACGGTTGTGTCACTCCCTTGTGCAGTATACTTTCATAGCAGCAACGCAAACATCATTTCAAATACTTATCTTTTAAAACTGCAACATGATGCAACTCATGACCGATAGTTGCTTTCAAAAAATCTTCAACCGTTAACTCATGTTTGTATGCAGTGCCTTTTCGCCCCAGTTGTGCTTCGGATAATGAACCGATGAAACTATTGCTTGCTGTTCTTACATTTTCAAAGTCTGTTATTAATTCATCAAAACTCAATTCGTCAAAACGGCTGTTGTTAACAAATAGATCCTGGTCATATCCGTGCAATTGGGTTTTATCATTTCTGCTAAAACGCAAAGCTCTGTACAGCATAATACGTTCATGATCCGCCATGTGACCCACAATTTGTTTTATGCTCCACTTATTTTCTGCGTATCTGTAACATGATTTTTCTTCACTAATAGATCGCAGCAAATCAAATGTTACTGTTGAAATAAACAGTCGTTTATAATTTTCCCCCTCAGTTAATTCAACATAATATGGAAATCCATCCTGAACTGTATATTTCATTGATCTTTTTTAGGAACGGAAATTACAAATTTATGTTTGCTAAATAATAGATCAACGTTGAATGGTTATGGATGGATCAAAAGCCCGGTGAAGGTTTGTACGAACAACAATCTAAAATGTATAAGACTAATTGATTGATTTTTAAAGGCGATTTTTTTCGATGACTACATCTTATAACATAAATTTATGTGTTGGCAGAAATTTTATCACATATGTTCAACTCGTAAAAATTCTTCAATCATTAAACTTATGCTTACATTTTGACAATGCTTATAAGTGGTACTTACTTAGAAAGATTTTTTTATAATATTTTGCCTTATGCAATCTTAAATTCATTCATTGTATACTTTTTACTCAGAAGTAAAGAAGAAGATTTTAGTTTGCACTTTTACTTACTTTTTTGCACTGGTTTTACTTTTTTTATCTGGATAGTAGATTCGATAAAAATTCATTTAAAAAAGTTTAAAAAGCTAAGAATAAGCGACGCCCTATATTTTGACAATCAAGAGATACAACCAAGCAATATTATAGCAATAAAAAAAATTAAAAGAATAGGCAGATGGTGGCCAGTAAAATTTATTGAATTTACAATTAAAGAAAATAATGACACTTACACATTATCAACATTAGAAAAATCAGTAACATTATTACAAAGTTATAATCGTGTGTCTCGTACTTTAAATTTGTTGTTTGACCGATTTCCGGAATTGCAAAAAAAGCTTGTTTTAAATTGAAAGTAAAAACTTCTGGCAACAAGTGCATTGCTTAAAGCGTGGCTGGACATAGTAAACTTCAGCATCAACTACTTCTATTAAGCTGTATATTCATCAACAAAATCAGGAATGATGGAAAGTAACGAAGTGACTATAAGACTTAATAAAGATGAAGCATTAGTGCTGTTTGAATTTCTTTCAAGATTTAACGAGAATGACAATAACGAAATGTTCGAAGACCAAGCAGAACAAAAAACACTTTGGATAATTGAGGGACAGTTAGAGAAAATATTAGTTGAACCTTTTATGTCAGACTATAAAAATATTATTCAGAATGCACGAAACAGAGTTCGTGATAAAGAATAAAAACTGCTGCTTTTCCGTCGCAACAGTGCCTGCACAACTACTGGGGTTAATCAAGTGCAGCCCGCTGAATCACCTTCAAGCTATCAAACTCTTTATTGATCAACCAATAGTTATTATAACTTTTTAACTTTGATCTTTATTACTAACAACGGGCAAGCAATGAATTTTACTTTAGAAAAATCATTAGAAATTCTTGAACGTACGCCGAACGCCCTCATAACAATGCTACAAGACATTTCTGCTGACTGGACTTCTGCCAACGAAGGTGGTGAAACATGGAGTGTGTATGATATTATTGGTCACCTTATTCACGGAGAAAAAACTGACTGGATGCCCAGAACAGATATTATTCTTTCTGAAAATAGTGACAAAGCATTTAAGCCCTTTGACCGTTTCGCTCAATTTGAAGACAGTAAAGGAAAATCATTGAGCCAGCTTTTAAATGAATTAAAATGTTACGCGAAAGCAATGTTGAACAACTCCGTTCAAAAAAACTTACCGGTAAAAACCTGGAAGCAAAAGGCATTCATCCTGCTTTCGGAGAAGTTACCTTATCACAACTTCTTTCTGCCTGGGTTGTGCACGATCTTAATCATATCGCTCAAATCTCCCGCGTAATGGCAAAACAATATAAAACAGAAGTCGGACCGTGGATAGAGTATTTAAGAATATTGCAAACGTAAATCGGCAACATAGAATGGAATAAAGAATTCAACAAAGCAGCATACATTATGTACACCACTTCATTTCTTCTTCGATTGACGAAAGCGGTTGCTGTTGCAGCTATCGGCTTAATGGCAACCATAATTGTGATTGGAAATACAACTGATTATGCCACTAACTTTTTATTTGTTGAACATGTAATGAAAATGGATTCTGTTTTTCCCGACAGCCATATTCATTACAGGAGCATTAATAATCCTGCTCTTTTTCATGCAGGATATATTTTTATTATAGTGATAGAAATGCTTATGGCAATTTGTTGTTTGAAAGGAAGTTGGTTGCTGTTTAAAAATTTAAGAAGCGATGCATTACAATTTCATGCTGTTAAAAACTGGTCGGTGGCGGGAATATTAATTGGAATTATTATTTGGTTTTTAGGTTTTGAAGTGGTAGGAGGGGAATGGTTTGCTATGTGGCAAAGTGCTCAGTGGAACGGATTATCGTCCGCCGAGAGAATTGTAAGTTTTTTGGTTTTGGTGCTCATTTTATTACACCTGAAAGATGAATAAATGAGAACCGATATTATCATCATTTAAAACCAAGTGCTTTTACATAACCTTCATTTGGTTTGCAGTTTTCAAACCTGCAGTTGATCAAAAATTGCTGCAAAGATTTTTTTACAGCTTCCATGTCTGTTGGTCTTGCTTTTCTTACTTCTTCAAAAGTTTGTCTTAATGTATCTGCAAATGCAATAACAGAATCATAACCTGCAGGTTTATCAAAAGCCATCATACATCTTGCGTTATCCATTTTTTTATAAGGCCAAAAATGCCAGCCAATGTTATTGCTGTCCAGCATTTGCCTGAATTGTGTTATCCACTCGTTTGTATTCTCGCCGGTTTCACCGCAGTAGATTGGTACATTATATTTATTACTGAAATCAATGTATGATTGAACCACTTCTTTTGTAGGCGCTGTCCAGTATTTATGAAATGTATAAACAAGCTTATCGTCAAACGGTTTTCCAAACGCACCAAAATTTGAATCCCATTGTGCACCGCCTAAAAAGATCAAATGATTTTTATCAACCATTCTTACAGCGGCGGTTATTTTTTTATATAAAGGCTCAAGCCGTGGATTGAAATAAGCTGTATCATAAAAATGCGGAATAGGTTCATTCAACAGATCATAACCTAAAATTATTTTTTCATTTTTATAGTGTGCTGCAATGCGTGTCCATATCTCAATGATTTGCTGTTGCGCGTCTTCATCGTTAAATAAAAATGGATAACTATAACTGTCATCAATATTGTCGCCGGTTTGTCCGCCAGGTGCACAATGCATATCGAGTAAAATGTAAATGTTATCTTTTCTGCACCATTTCACTAATGAATCCAGTAACTCAAAACCATGATTCGCATTGTTCTCACCTAAATAATCTTCATTAGTAAATAAACGATAATTGAACGGAACACGAATAGAGTTTACGCCGGCAGATTTTAAATAATCAATGTCACCTTCTGTTATATAACTATGTAAATATTGTTGCCAGAATTTTTTTGTTGCCGATGGACCGATCAGTTCATTGAATGCCTCATTAATTAATCTTGGTGATGTTGCTTTTTTAAGCTTGAACATATAACCTTCAGGCACCAGCCAGTTGCCGAGATTAATTCCTTTCATTACAAAAGGCTTGTTGTTCAACATTAAATTTTTTCCATTCACATCAACAAAGCTTTGGGCATTTAAAGCAATTGTGCATGTAATAAAAAAGCATAGAAGTGACAAGCGCATAAAAATAATTTATAAATGAACAGTAGGTTTGCAGTAAAAGTAATAAACTATGTCTTTACAATTAGGCCGGGATGTTTTTGGTAACGAAGCTAACAAAGGAAATGTTTTATCAAAAGAAGAAGCAGAAAATTTATTGAATGATTGGGTAAAGAATTCACGATTGCAGTTGCACATGAAACAGGTTGCTGCATTAATGCATGCATGGGCAAAAGAAAAAGAAAATTTAAATGATGCAGATGTGTGGCGTTGGGAACTTGCCGGTTTATTGCATGATGCAGACTGGGATCAATGGCCGGAAACGCATTGTAAAAAAATTATTGAAGAATTAGAGCGAAGAAATGTTGATCCTGAAATTATACATGCCATTGCAAGTCATGGGCCTGAACATTTTGGTGTGCAGCCACAAACAAAAATGGATAAAATGTTATACGCATTTGATGAATTAAGCGGCTTGATTCATGCGTATTCTTTAATGCGGCCAAATGGTTATGAAGGCATGGATGTAAAAGGTGTAAAGAAGCGGTTGAAAGAAAAATCGTTTGCCGCCAATGTTTCGAGAGAAGATATTAATGATGCCTGTGAAAGAGCAGGAATATCACTTGATGAATTGATTGCTTTTATAATTCTGGTGCAATCAAAAGTTGAATAAGTTTTTCTCTTACCTATTTAAGTTTTTTAGAAATAATCAACAAGACTGCACGTCTTTCCCACGAAAGTGGGAATCTCATAATTAGTTTCTACGCAGTTTTATTATGAGATTTCCGGTCGGTGTCGGAAATGACGTTGGAGAGGCTGAGTTTTTCTCTTACCTGTTTGAGTCTTTTAGAAACCTGTCCGACCAGCTAAGGAGTACACAGAGATTTCTCTGTTTTCTCTGTGCGCAATTATCGCATTCTATTGCACAACAGTTGTATCAATAAGATTGATGGTGCGTGCCACATCATCATATTCGGTTATGCGGATCAGATTTAATAAAAATGCAGTCCATGTTCCCGGCGATTGTATTTTGTTACCAACAATGTTCACTGAATTATCCATCTGTTGTATGTAAACTTTGCTTTCATCACTTGTCATATTAGCAAGCAAAACGGCATTTGCCCATGAAACATCTCTGGCTTTATCTATACTGAAGTTCAACACAGCCATTTGTTTGCCGTTGGCAATTTTTGTAAGGAAACGCATCGGGAACCAAACTTCGCAAAGACATTCCTGTACATCATTTATCAGCGAAGCAATTAAGCTGTTGATGTGATTGAAATCATTTTGCAATGCATTGATTGCATTTCCCGGTGCAACTGTCGCAGCTGCAATGGCAAGATCAAGATTGATGTGTGTATTAATGCCCAGCAACAAATGTTGTAATACGATCAGTGATGGTTCATTGCAGCAATCAAAAACAGTTTTCCAGGAAGTAGAGCATGGGGATTTTGAATAGTAACAATTATATGCATCTATATAACGTTGCGCAAACAGCGCATCCAGTTTATCCATTCTTGTATTGTTTTCGAACTGGTTTGTATTTATACCATTGATTACAGCAGCCGTCATGCGTTTATACAAAGCAGCGAAATAACCTGCCCTGTTTTGTGTTGACAAACAATGTTGTTCAATCTGTGTAAGCTGGCTGATTACATCCTGAATATTCTGAATTTGCATACCTGAATATAAAATCATTTCTTAAATTTTTACTGAAATATTGATTGAGTTCAAGTTTATTAACTTTGCCGCTTTATGAAGCAGTTTGCTGTTCCCAATGTTTATCGTAGTGAGTTGATAAGCGCCATTAAGCAAAAAAGAAAACAGGAAGATAAATTAAAGAAAGATTTCTCTCCCACACTGCTTGATTTTGGCGCACTCAGAATTTATCTCGCAAGACATTTTGGTTTCTGTTATGGTGTTGAAAATGCAATTGAAATTGCCTTCAGAACTATTGAAGAAAATCCCGGTAAAAGAATTTTTTTATTAAGCGAAATGATTCACAATCCGCAGGTAAATGCTGATCTTAAAGAAAAGGGAATTGAATTTTTACAGGATACGCAAGGCAAACAATTAATATCATTTGATGCACTGAATGAAAATGATATTGTGCTGATTCCTGCATTTGGTACTACACTTGAAATTGAAAATATTTTACACGCAAAAGGCATTCAAACAGAAAACTATAATACAACCTGCCCGTTTGTTGAAAAGGTTTGGAACAGAAGTGGCCAGATTGCAGAAAAAGGCTACAGCATTGTAGTGCACGGCAAGCCAAAACATGAAGAAACCCGGGCCACTTTTTCACATGCATCTTCACAAACGCCAACCGTTGTTGTGAATGATATGAATGAAACAATTGAATTATCAAAATACATCACCGGGGAAAAACCTGCAGAAGAATTTTATACTGAATTTGCAGGACGTTATTCAAATGGTTTTGATATAACAAAAGATCTGCAGCGTTTTGGCGTGGTGAATCAAACAACACAATTAGCCACCGATACACAGGCCATTGCCGAATATTTAAAACAGGTTGTCAGGCATCATTACACCTTAAATGATACAAGTATACAGGCACGTTTTGCTGATACACGCGATACGCTTTGTTATGCAACAAACGATAATCAATCTGCGGCAACAGCATTATTAAATACTGATGCTGACCTTGCTATTGTTATTGGCGGATATAATAGCAGCAACACTTCTCATTTAGTTGAATTGTGTGAAGAAAAATTGCCCACCTACTTTATAGACAGCGCTGATAAAATAGTTTCTTCAACAGAAATTTTGCATTGCAACTGGAAAACAAAGCAGGAATATCTTACACAACAATATTTGCCATTAAAAAATCCTGTAAATATTTTAATTACCAGTGGCGCTAGTTGTCCTGATGCAGTAGTTGAAGATGTGATAAAAAAATTATCCTCTTTTTTTCAAACTGAAAAAAATCTTGATGTGTTGATAGGTGAGTTTGTTTAAGTTACCCCAATAAGGCGTATCTTATGTTTTTTATAATTTATAACACTATTTATTTTCACAAAATGGATAACAAAAATGATGTAGGTGTAGCCAAATTTTTAAGCTTACTTGGAATTTTATTTGCTATAATGATTGTAGTAGTCATTATATGTATAGCGTTGTAAATAAGTCAACGCTTATTACCGTTGTTGCCAACCTTACTGCAGTATACAGTTCTGTAATATGTAATAGTCATGTTTGCAAATTGTTTTTTGTCGGCTAATTGTTGATGTTGTTTATGGTTCCCACGCTAATCTTGGATCTGCTTTTTTTAAAACTTCTATACCGCCAATAGCTTTAACCCAGTTGACAATTTCATTTAAACCTGAGTAAAGATTAGTAACTGGCATATAATTCAGTTCGTGTTTTATTTTAGAGATATCAAGTACAAAATTTTTTGAAATGGTATTTATAAATAATGGGGTAGCATCACCAATTCTTAAAGCTGACATAAATTTTAAAATTCCGAGCGGCAAATTTTTTTCAGGCAAGTCAGTATTATATAGTGTAGTTAAAAGCTTTTTTACAACATCGTATAACACATAAGTTTTATCATCCGCAACATTATAAACAGTAAGTCCTTTTTTTTGAGACAGCATACAACTTTCAACGGCCATTGCAAAATTGGAATAATGCGTCATTGAAAGCTGCACATTCATACTTCCAGGTCTTATCATTTTATTGTTTCGTACAAGTTTTAATAATCTTGGCAAAAGCACTTTATCTCCTGCACCATAAATTCCCCGTGGTCTTAAAATAAAACAAGAATCGCTTGTGCAGGTTTTTTCTAAGATATCTTCTGCTAACAATTTTGATTTTCCATATCCTGATAATTTTTTGCCGGGTTTTTCGCCGGCCATTTCTTC
>Ga0206942_1146_pt1 | contig 21250 bp, 16 predicted proteins | sample Alteio_BWOrgHeat_6_FD_153253 | JGI IMG/M metagenome (GOLD analysis project Ga0206942, IMG submission 153253) | Enriched cells from forest soil in Barre Woods Harvard Forest LTER site, Petersham, Massachusetts, United States -... | ecosystem: Environmental > Terrestrial > Soil > Temperate forest > O... | reverse complement strand
GTCATCTTTCGTGTTAAAGCACCTGATGCGCAGAAGGTGCAAATTGATTTGATGAAGAAGTATGACATGCAGAAAGATACCGGTGGTTATTGGATCGTAACAACAGACTCTGTGAGCGAAGGCTTTCATTATTACTCTTTAATTATTGATGACGTTGCTGTTGCTGATCCTTCGAGCGAAACTTTTTATGGAATGGGAAGAATGGCAAGCGGCATTGAAATTCCGTTTGCAGGCGAAGATTATTACGCAATGAAAGACGTACCGCATGGTGATATCCGCATTAAAGATTACTTCTCTCCCATTACACGTTCGTGGCGGCAAATGTATGTTTATACGCCGCCGGGTTATGATTCAAACATAATTGTAAAATATCCTGTACTATATATTTTACATGGCGGCGGCGAAGATGAAAGAGGTTGGGCAACGCAGGGAAAAACAAATTTGATTCTTGATAATCTCATTGCTGCAGGCAAAGCAAAACCAATGCTGATTGTAATGCCTGATGCAAACATTGGAATGGGTGGCTTTAGCGCGAACGGCATTGAAAGTTCTATGAAAATGTTTGAAGCCGAAATGAAGCAAGCCATTATTCCTTTTGTTGAAAAAAATTATCGCGCATTAACTGATGCAAATAATCGTGCACTGGCTGGTTTATCGCTTGGTGGATTGCATACATTATATACCGGCATCAACAACACGGATATGTTTTCTTATCTCGGCGTGTTTAGTTCAGGATATATTTTGCCCATACAGGAAAAGTTTGCGAACGCACAATATGATTTTATGAAACCAAACGCTGATAGAATCAATACTAACTTAAAAGTATTCTGGTTATCACAAGGCGGTAAAGATGACATCGCTTATAACAATGGACAAATCATGTTGAGTAAGTTAGACGAACTAAAAATTAAACATACTTATTATGAATATCCCGGCGGGCATACGTGGCCTGTGTGGAGAAATGACTTATACAATTTTGCCCCGCTGTTGTTTAAAAATTAATAAGAGAAAATTAAAGTATAAGATATCATCATGAAAAAAATCTTGCTTGTTTTAATAATGTTAGCTTTCATTAGTACATCTTTTTCACAAGACACAATTGTCAATGGTGTTACTTATATTAAGCCTGTAAATTTTACGGCACAGCAAAACCAGGATAACATGATGCAGCAGCTCCGTATCATAAAACTCAGACCCGGGCCGAGCGGAAATGAGTTCGCACCAAATCATGCAAACTATGATACAACAAAAGCTGACCCTTGTCCGCAGTTGCCTGATATTCTTACATTAAAAAATGGAAAGAAAATAACTACTGCAGATATGTGGTGGAAAGAACGCCGCCCTGAAATTATTGAAGACTATGAACGTGAGGTGTATGGAAGAATCCCAAAAGATGTACCGAAAGTTACATGGACAGTTAAAGTAGTTGATCGCGAATTTATTTTCCCGGGTTTTATACCCGTGATTGCAAAACAAATTGTTGGTCATGTTGATAACAGCGCTTACCCGTTAGTAAATGTTGATATTAAAATGATATTGGTTGTTCCGATGAATGTGAAAGGGCCTGTGCCTGTGTTGATGATGTTTGGTCAACCAACATTTCCTGCTGCGGCGCAACCATCAGCAGACGATATGGAAACATTGAATGCAACGTTCAAAGACCTGATGATAAAAACAAATCCGACAGTAAAAAATATTTTTGATAAGTATCCTGCTTACTCTCCTATCACAAAACTTAATATAAACTTTTTTGCGCCGCCGCCTGTTGGTGATGCGCCACCAACAGAGCAATTACTTGCTGCAGGTTGGGGTTATTGCACACTCGATCCAACAAGTGTGCAGGCAGATAACGGTGCTGGTTTAACAAGCGGCATTATTGGTTTAGTGAACAAAGGTCAACCGCGCAAACCCGATGATTGGGGCGCATTGCGTGCATGGAGTTGGGGTGCTGCACGTGCATTGGATTATTTGGAAACAGATAGCTTAGTAGATGCAAAAAAAGTAGGTATTGAAGGTGTATCAAGGTATGGAAAAGCAGCATTAATAACGCTTGCATTTGAGCCGCGTTTTGCAACTGCATTAGTTGGTTCTCCGGGGAAAGGTGGTGCAACTTTATTGCGCCGCAATTTTGGTGAAGCCGTTGAAAGCCTTACTGGCGGCGGATTCTATTGGATGAATGGGAATTTTTTAAAGTATGGAGCAGAAGCATCAAAGTTTGGAAAAATGACTGGTTGTGATTTGCCCGTTGACTCACATGAATTAATTGCATTATGTGCGCCGCGACCAATGTTTTTAAGTTATGGCATCCCCGAAAAAGGTGATGCCAACTGGCTTGATCATCGTGGCAGTTATCAAGCCATCATCGCCGGAGGTGAAGTCTATAAATTTTTAGGCGCAAAAGATTTAGGTGTGTCGAATGATTATATGAAAGAACATATGCCGCCGGTTAATGTTGGTTTGTTAGACGGTCAGCTTGCATGGCGCCAGCATGATGGCGGACATACTGATGCACCAAATTTTAAATACTTTATACCATGGGCAAATAAAATGTTAGGGTATGAAAAGAAACCGCAATAACAATAAAACTTTAATAATTATGAGAACGCTTTTAGCTTCTGTTGCTATTTGTTTATGTATGCAATTGCATGCACAAAATATTATCGTATTACATCCTTCAGATGCAACGGACACCATCAATAAAAATATTTATGGTCATTTTGCTGAACATCTCGGCCGCTGTATTTACGGTGGTTTTTATGTAGGTGATAACAATAAAAAAATCCCAAACAAAGATGGTATCAGGCTGGATGTTGTGGAAGCATTACGCAAATTGAGAATACCCGTATTGCGTTGGCCGGGCGGATGTTTTGCGGATACTTATCATTGGAAAGACGGCGTTGGTCCAAAAAACGAACGGCCGTCAATGCTGAATGTTTGGTGGGGAAATGTAAAAGAAGATAATAGTTTCGGCACAAATGAATTTTTAAATATGTGCGAAATGCTCGGTGCAGAACCTTACCTCAGTGGTAATGTTGGAAGCGGTTCACCGCAAGAGTTATCAGACTGGGTTAAGTATACCACGCATCCGGCAGGCAGTAGTCCAATGCCGGATCTAAGAGCAAAGTATGGAAGGCCAAATCCGTGGCATGTAAAATATTGGGGATTGGGAAATGAAGCCTGGGGCTGCGGAGGAAACATGACGGCAGAACATTATGCTGATGTTTACCGTCAATATGCAACATTCATGAGCAACGGCGGCGATATTTTCAGAATTGCATCCGGCGCTTCCGATGATGATTATCACTGGACAGAAGTTTTAATGCAACAGCTTCCGCCAAACATGTTTAACGCATTAGGTTTGCATCATTATTCTGTTATTGATTGGAATAAAAAAAGTTCGTCTACCGATTTTTCAGAAAGCGAATATTTCACAACTATGCAAAAGGCCTTGTTTATGGAAGAATTGATTACAAAGCACAGTGCTATTATGGATAAATATGATCCAAAGAAAACAAAAGCTCTGGTTGTTGATGAATGGGGTGGATGGTATGATGTTGTTGAAGGAACAAACGGCGCATTTCTCTTTCAACAGAATACCATGCGTGATGCAATGATTGCGGGAAGCACGCTCAACATTTTCAACAATCATTGCGACCGTGTAAAAATGGCTAACCTCGCACAATGTATTAACGTGTTACAGGCTGTTATTTTAACTGATGAAGAAAAGATGGTGCTTACACCAACTTATCATGTAATGGAAATGTACAACGTTCATCAGAATGCACTAATGATTCCAACAACGTTGGTAACAAACAGCTATCAAATAGGTGATGATAAACTGAACGCATTATCTGCTTCCGCATCTAAAGATAAAGATGGCGTTGTGCACATATCTATTACAAATATTGATGCACATAATGCAGAGCCTGTTACTATTTATCTTAATGGCTTACCTGCAAAAACAGTAACTGGTCGCGTTTTAAAATCAGAAAAATTACAGGATCATAATACGTTTGATGACCCGAACAAAGTAGTGCCGCAGGCATTTACGGGTGCAACTTTAAATGGCGATAATATATCTCTCACTGCTCCCCCATTTTCCGTTATAGTTTTAGAAATAAAATAATTACAATGAAAAAGCAAATTGTTCTTGTATTAGCAATGTGTTTGTTTGCTTTTAATATCAATGCACAAACATCAACTATATGGAATGGAAAATCATGCGCCGTTGTGCTTACTTATGATGATGGTTTGAATGTTGATCTCAACAATGTAATTCCTGCACTGGATTCCGTTGGCTTAAAAGGAACGTTTTACATCTCTGATTATTTCGATGGATTGAAAGACCAGATTTTTAAATGGAGAAAAGCCGCCGCAGAAGGTCACGAGTTGGGCAATCATACCGTATGGCATCCATGCGAAGGCGGAAAACCGGGAAGAGAATTTGTAAAGCCTGACGTTGATTTGAATAACTACACTGTTAGCCGCATGATAAAAGAAATAAGAACAATGAATAATATTTTAGAAGCAATTGATGGTAAAACAGAAAGAACATTTGCTTATCCATGTGGTGATATGAAAATTCATGATACGGCTTATCTCGATAGAATGAAAAATGATTTTATTGCAGCAAGAGGTGTAGCACCTGCCATGCAAACAATAGATAAGGTTGATTTGATGAACGTAGATTGTTATGGCATTAACGGTGAAAGTGGCGATCAGTTAATTGATCTTGTAAAACAGGCGATGAATACACATACGTTATTGGTATTTCTTTTTCATGGTGTGGGTGGTGAACATTCATTAACTGTTTCATTAGACGCACACAGTCAGTTGTTACATTTTTTACAACAGAATGAAAGAGATATTTGGATCGCACCGATGATTGATGTTGCAAAATATATTCAGCAATATCAGCAGAAAAAATAAGAGATGAATAATAATATTGCCTTATAAATCTGAGAATAGTGATGAAAAAAATATTATTCATCTTATCATTTTTTATTTCAACAATTTGTTTTTCGCAAAGCAAACAAAATTTAAAGCTTTGGTATAATAAACCATCTGGCACCACATGGGAAAATGCATTACCAGTTGGTAACGGCAAATTAGGTGCAATGATTTACGGAAATGTAGATACAGAAACTGTGCAGTTAAATGAATGTACCGTTTGGAGTGGAAGCCTGAATAGAAATGATAATGATTTGTGTTTGGATTCTTTAGCAGAAATAAGAAAATTGATTTTCGATGGTAAACAAAAAGAAGCAGAGCAAATAGCGAATCGTGTTATTGTATCTAAAACCTCGCAAGGACAAATGTTTGAACCTGTTGGCAGTTTACGATTGATGTTTGAAAAGCATGATGATTATAAAAATTACTATCGCGAATTAGATATTGAACGTGCTGTTCAAAAAACAACTTATACAATTGATGATATTAAGTACACAAGAGAAGTTATTGCATCTTTTCCTGATAAAGTAATCGTGATGCATTTAACAGCAAGCAAAGCAAAAAGTATTTCATTTACTGCTTTTTATTCAACACCGCAACCGAAAGCAATAACCAAAGCATCATCAAACGAATTAACTATTACAGGCACAACGATAGATCATGAAAGTATTGAAGGAAAAATAAAATTTGAAGGCATTTCGAAATTTAAATTAAACGGCGGAAGCATTACTATAAACGATACATCACTCATGATCAAAAATGCAAATGAAGTAACCGTTTATATTTCGATTGCAACCAATTTTAATAATTATCATGATATAAGTGGCGATGAAAATGCGATAGCTAATTCTTATTTGAACAAAGCATATTCAAAATCATTTCAACAAATATTGTCGGCGCATATTGCAGCGTATCAAAAATATTTTAATCGTGTACAACTCGATTTAGGAACAACAGATGCAGCAAAACTTCCCACTGATGAAAGATTAAAAAATTTCAATTCAACCAATGACCCGCAGTTTGCTGTTTTATATTTTCAGTATGGAAGATATTTATTGATTTCATCATCGCAACCTGGTGGCCAACCAGCAACATTGCAGGGTATTTGGAATAAAGATTTGTATGGTGCATGGGATAGCAAGTACACAATCAACATCAACACAGAAATGAATTATTGGCCGGCGGAAAAGACGAATTTATCTGAAATGGCTGAACCATTAATTCAAATGGTGAAAGAGTTATCGTTAACTGGAGAAAAAACAGCCCATGATATGTATGATGCACGTGGATGGATGGCGCATCATAACACTGATATTTGGCGCATTAACGGCGCTGTTGATGGTGCGTTCTGGGGCTTATTTCCCAATGGTGGCGCATGGTTAAGTCAGCATTTATGGGAACATTATTTGTATGGCGGTGACAAAAAATATCTTGCTTCAATTTACCCTGTGCTAATAGGTGCAGCGATGTTTTATAATGATTATTTAATTGAACATCCAAAGTATCATTGGCTGGTTTTATGTCCTGATGAATCGCCTGAAAATGCGCCTGCTGCACATGAAGGTTCGTCGTTGGATGCAGGTGTTACGATGAGCAATCAAATTATTTTCGACGTATTTACCAATGCAATTAATGCAGCAAAGGTTTTAGATAAAGGTGAAGCGTTTGCTGATACATTAATACAAAAACGCAATCGGCTTGCACCAATGCAGATCGGTAAATATGGACAACTGCAGGAATGGTTAGATGATGTTGATGATCCAAATGATCATCACAGGCATATATCACATCTATACGGATTATTTCCTTCCAATCAAATTTCTCCTTATCGTACGCCTGAATTATATAGTGCAGCAAAAAATACATTGATTCAACGCGGCGATGTATCAACTGGTTGGAGTATGGGTTGGAAAGTAAACTGGTGGGCAAAAATGTTAGATGGAAATCATGCATATAAACTTATACAAAATCAATTAACGCCTGTTGGAACAAATGAAAGTGGTGGTGGCACATACAATAATTTATTTGATGCACATCCACCATTTCAGATTGATGGAAATTTTGGTTGTGCTTCAGGCATTACAGAAATGCTGATGCAAAGTGAAGATGGGTTTTTGAATTTATTACCTGCATTGCCTGAAGTTTGGAAAAATGGAAGCATAACCGGTTTACGTGCAAGAGGTGGTTTTGATATTATTAATATGCAATGGAAAGATGGAAAACTTGTTAAAGCAATTATCAAATCTAATCTTGGTGGTAATCTTCGTTTGCGTGTTCCGAATGAAATGAAGATGAGCAATGATGGCATGCTAAAAGAAGCAACAGGTAATAACACAAACACATTTTATCAAACAGAAAAAACAGCCACTCCGATTATATCAGACAAGGCAACTATTATTTTACCGCAATTAAAAGAAACGTGGTTATATGATTTAAAAACGCAACCAGGAAAAATATATTCGTTTATTTCAAATTCGTTGCATTAAAAATAGATCACATTAATAATTAATTTACCGGAAAAAGTTTTGAAGAACAATTAAATATTTGTGCTTATTTATTGGTATGATTGAGCGTTTTTTTAAATGTCCAAAGTCAACTTTATTCTACTTAAATTTTATGTTGAATAAGTGAGTATCTTATTGTAGAAGTCATCCCAAAAACTTTTAGCTTCTGCGTGTTCGTTGCTCTCCAATTCCCATTCTTTACTAAAAGCAACTGCTCTTGATTTTATTTCATTCTAACTTATCGGCATTATTCTATTCTATTACGTAAATGTAAATCTTGAAAACAGGCTTGAAAAAATAAAGTCTAAGTTTTAACGAGTTGAAATAGTCAATGCTCAATTTACACTGGCGAATCATTTTTTTTACAATCGTTGTTAAATGGTTGTTCACATGGTGTGCAAATTGCAGGAGAAACCGGTATTGTTTGATCCTGACGAGGTCACCACTTCAGGCTTTCCCGCATTCGTGCGGGAATTTCTTTTTTTACCATCGCTGAAACCCTTTACCAACATTGTAAAGCAGGTCAAGCATTTCATGTAGTAAATGGCTAAAAGCTTAAATAAGTTGTATTAAAACTTAATCATAAATTCTGTTTTTCCCTCTGCAAAACTTTTTAAAAAAAAATCAAATCCATGATTTAACAGTATTTCTCTCACGATGGTTAAACCAATTCCCTGCCCGTCTTTTTTTGTGCTAAAGAATGGACTGAATAATTGTTCTGCAACGTTATCTTCAATTCCTTTTCCTGAATCAACAACAGTAAGTTGTCTTGCCAAAATATCTGTTCTGAAAATGATTGTACCTTTTTCGCCGATGGCTTCAATTGCATTTTTTGTTATGTTGATAAGCACCTGCTCCATTTGTTGTTCATCAGCCAAAATATAAAAATCATTTTGGTCAAATGCATATTGAAATTCTACCTGCTTTTCCTGTGCTTTTAGTTCCATCAATTTTGCAACGGCTTGTATAAGCTTGTGAAGGTCTAATTGTTTTCTTTTTGGTTCAGGAAGGCGTACAACATCTGCAAAATTGCGCATAAAAATATTCAGGTTCTGATTACGGTCAACGGCAATTTTCATGGAATGCTGTATCAATAAATTTTCATTTCCCTTCCAAAGGTTTTCTTTTTTTAGTGCGGATTGAAGAATAGAATTTACAGGACCGATTGTATTATTCACTTCGTGTGCCATCATACGAATAACTTTTCCGTAGGCTTTTTTTTCTGCCGCAAGAATTTCTGCAGTAAGCTCTTCTATCATTATAAAATGTCGTGGAAATCCCTTATCAATAAAATGTGATTTCTGAATTTTATACGTTGATGTTCCGTTTAGTGTTACTGTTTTTGCTTCTCCAGATTTTAGTTGAGCTATTTGCTGAATGACAGGATTCGAAATATCATATACTGATTTTTTAATCACATCATTTTCCTGTGCATTCAATAATTCAAGTGCCTTCGGATTTACCTGCTGAATGTTGTCTTCATAATCAAGAATAACAATACCAGTTGGTGATGTTTGAATAAGTTTTTCGAGAAAGAAATGTTGCTCTTCCTGTTTCGTTCTTTCTGTTCTTAACTGGTCAATCATTTGATTGTACACATTTATTAATTCATCCATTTCGTGCTTCCCTGTCGTCAAAAACTTCACACTAAAATCCTTGTCTTTAATTGCTTCTGTCCCGTCAGCAAGCATTTTTAAAGGTTGAATGAGTTGCCGGTAAAGTTGTATAGCCATGATGATGGAAACAAGTATCAATGCTTCGCATGAAATAAAAATGAGTGGTGAATTTTTAAAGACGAAGTACGACAACACGAGTGCTGCGACGTGTATGATCACAACAAATAAAATGTATTTAGTCCGCAACTTCATCGTCGTAAGGTATGTTGTATTTTTCGAGGCGACGATATAAAGAACTGCGTGTAAGGCCTAATGATGTTGCAGCTTTTGAAACTTTATTATTATGATGTTCCAACGCTCTTTTTATCATCAGCACTTCTATTTCATCTAAAGTTAAAGCACCAACATCGGGTAATTGCATACTTCCTTTTTTGGTAGGCGATAATTCCAATTGTGAACTGAGTAATTCTACATCGAGTACATCTTTTCTGCTTACCAGTACAGAACGCTCAACCAAATTTTTTAACTGACGGATATTACCAGGCAAAGGCAATTGTTGCAGCCATTTCATTCCATCTTTCGTTACACTAAGAGAAGGACGATTATAAATTTCTTTTAAATTATTGATGAAAAAATTTACAAGCAGCGGAATATCTTTTGGCCTTTCACGTAATGCCGGAAGTTTAATTGTAATTAGATTAATTCGATATAACAGATCTTCCCTGAAAGTTCCGTCAGCAACCATCTCATCCAAGTTTCGATTTGTTGCGCTTACCACACGCACATCTACAGTTTTTGTTCTGCTGCTGCCAAGCACTTCATATGTTCTGTCTTGTAATACACGCAATAATTTTACCTGGCTGCCTGCATCAAGATCACCAATCTCATCTAAAAAAATAGTGCCTTTGTTTGCCATTTCAAAACGGCCAACACGATCTATTCTTGCATCTGTAAATGCACCACGTACATGACCAAACATTTCGCTTTCAAATAATGAAGTGGAAATGCCACCAAGATTTACTTTTATAAACGGTTTGCTATTGCGTAAACTGTTTTGATGAATTGCTTCGGCAATGAGCTCTTTACCGGTTCCGCTTTCACCCATTATTAAAACCGAAGCATCTGTCGCGGCTACATGGCCAATGGTTTCGAGCAGTTCAAGCATTCGCGCATCTTCACCAATAATGTGTTGAAAATTATAGAGCGAATCAAGTTGTTTTCTTGTGTGATGTTCTGATTTCTTCTCCTGTAAATCGAGCAATGTTTTTATTGATTGCAACAGATGTTCGTTACTCCATGGCTTATTAATAAAATCATTTGCGCCGAGTTTCATCCCCTGCACTGCAAGTTCAATCGTTCCCCAACCTGTTATAAGGATTATCGGCACAACTGCATTTATCTGCCTGATCTTTGCAAGCAATGCCATGCCTTCTTTACCGGATGTTTCAATCGAAAAATTTAAATCAAGTATTATCAACGAAACTTCGTTATGCTTCAACGCACTCAATGCTTCTGCTTCAGAAGACGCTGTAATTGTTTTATATCCTTCGCTTCTTAATAAGAGCACTAACGAAGTTCTCACTGCAATATCATCGTCAATAATTAAAATCATAATTAAAGTCAAAAGTTAAAAGTAAAAAGTAAAAAGTTGTGGTACGTTTTGAATTTTGACTTTTTACTTTTTAATTCATATTCTTATTCTTCGTGCAACGCTACCGCGGGATAAATTGCAGCCGCCTGTTTGCCGGGATACAAGGCGCAAATAATTACCAACAGGTAAATAAATGCAATGGCAAGCAACATGGCCGCAATATAAACACCCGCTGGCAAATCGAACACATTCAGTAACGGAAATTGTACCGCGAAAAATGAACCAATAATAAGTGCAAATGTTGAGAGCACTAACGCTTCGCCAACCAGTTGTTTGGAAACAGAATTGCCGGTTGCACCAACCGCACGGCGCAAACCAATTTCACCTCTGCGTTTATTAATGTTATACCATAACACACCAAACAAACCCAACGCAACATTCATTACAAGAAAGCTTGCAACAACTGTAGCAATAATTGCAGGCACTAAAAAGATCTTATTTTTTGATACGAGCTTTTTATCCAAATGTTCTATTTCGATGCTGGACCCAATTGCATTCGACAATGATTTAAAAAGTTTACTTTCAAACGCAGCATCAGTGCCCGGTTGAACCTTTATCAAAATAGTACTTGCATATTTATAGAAAGTAGTGTCTGCCAACCTGTACATGCCATTTTCAATCGGCTGATAATCGCCTTTGTCTTTTACGTTTTGAACAACACCAACAACACGCAACCTGTCTGCGTCTTTACCTATCACTTTTCCAACGGCATTTTCATTGCCAAATAATTCCTTCTTCACCATTTCATTAATAACAACCGGTGGAATCTTTGAAACATTATCAGATTGCTCAAACCATCTTCCTTCATCAACATGCATATCCAACACTTTTGCATACTCTGTTTCAGATTGATAAATATTAGTAAGTATTTCTTTGTTATTATAATCTGTAGTTGAATTGGAAGTGCTCATCGCAAACGGAACATTACTTCCTGCAAAACTTGCTTCTTTAATTTGCGGCATTGAATGGAGCATTTGTTTTAATGTTCTTTCAAACAACATTATAGAATCATTGCTTTGAATATTTTGCGGCAAAGAATAATTTACCACCCACACATCATCATAATCAAAACCCATTGGTTGTTTATAATTATGATAATAAAAAACCAACATTGAAAACACTGCGAATATTACAAGGAACGACACGAACATTTCTGTTATCATTAGAAAGTTCTGTTTCTTTTTGTTCCATATTAATTTAAATAAATGCGTGAACATACTATCTTTTTTAAAATGAAATTATTATGCTTTTAATGCTGTTACCACATGCATCTTACTCATGCGCCACGCCGGATATACACCTGAAAGCAAGCCGAAAACAAGACATGCAATCAATGCATAAAACAGTACAGTAAAGTTTATAATAAGATGAAGATTTGAGATAAGATTACTGCTATTAATTACTTCAATAATAACAAATGAAACGAGCAAGCCGATGGCAGCACCAATAATTGTAAGAACGATGTTTTCAACAATAAACTGCCAAACCAGAGTTTGTGATGAAGCGCCAAACGCTTTGCGGACGGCTATTTCAGATGAACGCTCCATAATACGGCTTATGTTGATGTTGATTAGATTTAATGTTGGCAGTAACATGATAAAAAATGCAAACCCAACAATAACTGTAATCAGAATAGTAACGCCGTTGCCTTTATTGTTAATTGCTAAAAAGCTTTTCAGGTAAGGGTCCGCAGAACTTACCAATACATTAAAGTCTTTGTTCGATGGCGGGATTTTTGAAACAACATTTGCATATTCAGCCTGAATTTTTGGTAAATCAGATTTGGAATTTGCCAACAACACTGCCGTATAATTTCCACTGTAATCTTTTGATTGTTTCCAGTCAGCTTTTGAAACTGTGTAAGGCACAAACAAATCGGCATAAGAAACCGGCATTGTAACAGGAACACTTTTCACAACGCCCATCACACGGTATTGCACATTGTCAGCTTCAATGTATTTACCAACCACCGATGCTACATCACCAAAATATTGCTTCTTTGTGTCTTCAGTAATTACCGCAACATGTTCACCATTATCAATCTGCTGTGTGGTGTAAGGTTTACCTTCAAGAAATTTAAACTGCAAAACATCCCAAAAATCTTCATTTGTATATTTCATATTTATCACCAGCTTAGCATTATTTACATAAGTATTAGTTGCCGAAAACATGGATGAGATAGCAACCTTCGCTGGCGTTTTTAAAGTAGCCACAAAATGATTTAAGTAATAAAAGCTTGCAGGACCTGTCATCTGCCCCTGGTGCGCTGTATCTCTTTGTTGAATTGAAATAATATACAAAGAACGATCCCTGTTTACTTCAGGATAATTTGCGCTTGTAACGTTATCAACAAATGCAGTTAACACAATTAAAATGGTGAGCGTAAAACTTATACCAAACAAGCTGATGAAGGTGAAGAATTTTCTTCTTTTCAAAACTGCAATTGCTATTTTAAAATAATTTTTAAGCATATAAGAAGTTGTAAGTTTTAAGTAATAGGTTATAAGTTATACAACCTGCGTTCCATCAAACAATCTTACCAAACGATGTGTTTTCTTTGCCATGTGTTCATCGTGCGTAACCATTACAATGGTGGTGCCTTCTGTTTTATTTAATTGAATTAATATCTCCATTATTTCATTTCCCATTGCGCTGTCAAGATTTCCTGTTGGTTCATCTGCCAGTATAATTTCAGGCCGGCCAACAATAGCTCTTGCAATGGCAACACGTTGTTTTTGTCCGCCGGATAATTGTGTCGGAAAATGTTTCATGCGATTGCTTAATCCAACTTTTCCTAACGCTTCTTCTGCGAGTTTTCTTCTTTCTTTTGCAGAAATATTTCGATACAATAAAGGCAATTCAACATTATCCAGCACTTTCAGATCATTGATGAGATGATAGCTTTGAAAAATAAAACCAAGCTTTTTATTCCTAAAATGAGCAAGCTGTTTGTCACTTAATTTTTCGGTTTTTTCTTCATCGATTTTTACTTCTCCTTTTGTAGGTGCATCAAGCAAACCCATGATGTTGAGCAGTGTGCTTTTGCCACAGCCTGAAGGCCCCATGATGGATAGAAATTCACCTGCAACAACGTCAAGATTTACACTGTTTAATGCAAGCGTTTCAACCGTATCTGTCCGATAAACTTTTTCAATATTTTTTAAATGTATCATAGTTTTTGTTTGAGTGAGATTATGATTTGATCTTTGTTTTGTTTGTAGTTCTATTATAAAAAACTGTTTATTGGTATGTGATCTTTTGATTTTTTTCGAAGTCGTAAAGTGATAAATAACGCAGTTCGTAATAGGCGCCCCAAAAATCTCGCAATGCAGAAATATAATCTCTCTTCGCCTGGTCCTTTTCCTGGAAAGCAATACTCAGATCTGTGATACTTAAATTTCCAAGCACATACCGATCTTTTGCAATTTGATATTTCTCACTAGCAATACTGTCTGCCTGTGCTGTGATTACAAGCTGATCTTTCATCATATCAAACAATGTTACCTGCGTTACGATTTCTTGTGTAAAAGTTTGCTTGTCTTGTTCCACTGCGTATTCTGCAAATTTCAAATTTGCCTGAGCCGTATTGGTTCTTGATTTTGATCTTCCCCAATCTAAAATTGGAATATCAAATTCCAGTTGCAACAACTGTTGGTCTTGCGGAGATTGATACACTTTTGAAATGGTGCCTGCACTTTTTGAATAACCTAATCTTGCGGTTAAGGTTGCATTCAAACCATTGTCGCCCTTTGCTTTTATCACATCGCGTTTTGCTTCCGCAATGCGGCGAACAAATGCAATGGCATCGCTACGGTTTTCATAAGCCTCTTTCAATACTTTATCCGTTTCAACATTCATATCAATTGTTGATTCCGGTAAATCAAGCGCAATCTTATCATTGCTTGATAATCCCGTATATGTGCGAAGATTAAGTGTTGCAATTTCCATATCCCGCTTCGCAATGCCAACTGCTTTTTCTGCTTTTAGTTGTTCAAGTTGTAATTGTAAAATTTCATTCTTTGATATTTTGCCAATATCTAATTTCTCATTTGCAATGCGCAGAATATTTTTTGTGTTTACGAGGTTTGTATCAGCAATACGATAATTTACCTGAGCTAAAAGCAAATCAAAAAAATATCCGCTGGCAACAATGGCGATCTGCTCCATTGATTCTACATAAGCCTGTTTACTTTCATTATATTTTAAAGGCTCAATTTTATTATCCCATTTTAGCTGGTTGAACTGAAATATCGGTTGACTATAACCAATTCCATAAGGCACGCTGTTGTATAAAGTGTTCTTCCTGTCAAAATCATCAAAGCGCTGTATTTGGGTTGTACCGAAAATCGTTCCGCCTGTTGCTGCAATGCTTTGACTGAACGACATGTTAAGAGCAGCATTATCGTTGTGCACCGGCTGAAATTCTATTGTACCATTTGGCTGCTGCACTTCAACGAATGATTTACTATACCCAGGTAAAACTCCATTCAATGACAACTGTGGCTGATAGTTTGATTTGTACGTTTTCCATTCCCAGTATTTTGTTTCTTTAACTGTAACAGCTTGTTTTGAAGCAATTGATTTCTGTTTCGCCATTTCAACTACTTGTTGCAAGCTTAAACGAATGGTATCATTTACCTGACTGAATAATTTGAAACTACTAAGAATAAAAGCTATGATAAATGCGCTTTTCATTTTTAATTTCTATTATTAATTCTTAATTTTTTATTGTTACTTCTTCTGAATTTTTATAATCACTCATATCTGATGTAATCACCACATCACCTGGCTTTACATTGTCTTTTAACTCTACATAATCGAAGTTGGTCATGCCAATATGCACCGTTCTTTTTTCAGCTTTTCCATTATTCAAAACAAATATGTCCTGAACTGATGATCCTTTGAATGCAGGACCGTTTTTCACTCTTAAAATATTATTGTGGGAGTCTGTTACGAGATAGACATCTACTTTCATATTCGGTCGCAACATCTTGTTATTTTGTTCATCGAGCCTAACATCAAATGATACAATTCCATTCTGCACAGATGGATAAATATTTGAAACCGTTCCGCGAATCTGCGTTTCATTAATAAGAATAATTGCAGTCAGTCCATTGTGCAACTGGTCGAGATAATTATCAGAAATACTGCCGGTAACTTTAAAGCTACTAAGGTCTGCAATGCGTGCAAGCGATTCGCCTTCATGTACCGCAACGCCGATATTTTTATTTACCCATGTTACAACACCAGCTCTTGTAGCAACAATGTTTGCAGCATTTAATTTGCGTTCTAATTCGTTCAAATTATTTTCTTCAACGTCAGCAGCAAGTTCCGCTTCTCTTATTTCAAGCTGCATGGTTTGTTGCTTGCTTTTAATTTCATTTTCGAGTTGTTGCTTTTCAAGATTGGCAACTTTTAAATCGAGCTCTGCTTTATCAACATCTTCTTTTGTTCCGCCGCCGGCTTTATATAAACGTTTTGCATTTTCAACATCAGCTTCCAAAGAATTTATGCGTAGTTGTTTTATATCGTTGCTTGATTTGATGTCATAAAAGCTTTTGTTCAAATCAAGTTTCAATTTTGCTATATTATTACGCTTAGACTCAAGCTCAAATTTTTCTTTATCATATTCTGTTTGTGCAGCAGTTTTATCGAGTGTTAATATTGATTGTCCAGACTGCACTTTATTACCTGCGTCCATTACTACGTTTTGAATAGAAGCATTTATCGGGCTTGTAATTATTTCTTCGAACTCAGGCAGAATTTCTCCGCTTGCAGAAATTGTATTTTCAATATTGCCTCTTTCAACAACAGCCGTTGTAATGTTTGATTTTTTTAAAGATGAAGCAAATGAAGTGCGCACTAACCAAATTGCTGTAACAAGTATAACGACACTTATTATAATAAAAGAAAAAGTTTTTTTATTCTTTTTCTTCCTTACTTCTTCTTCAATCATCTTATCCATTCAATGAAATTTGGCTATTTGTTTTTCAATACAAATGCCAAACACAAAACATTAGAAATAAGCCAGTTGTTAGTTTTTTGATTTTAAAAAAAGTCCGGTATCGGACAAACTGTTTAAGAATGGAATGATTTAAGGTGTAATGCTTTTTACAAAGCCCGAAATGCTATTTTAAATATACTCTAAAATCTAAAGGATGAATATTTTTATCGAAGCAGGGACCTCATAGTAAAGTTAAATGTGTGCTGTATGAGATTCTGTGATACATGAATAAAAGGGACAGGGTCTTGTAGCTTTTATAAATGCCCTCCCGAAGACCCTGTTAAAACATAAATTGGTTGGTCACAAGACCAACGCATGCAAAGAATAACTAACAGATTGTAAACGGCAACTGCTCACAATCATTTGGCAGTAACGGTAAGCGTAGACATTGCCAAGCCCTTTTTGCCAAAGCCACCACTGTTTCTTTCTATAAACATTTTACTATCGCCAAACACGGTATTCATTGTTGTGGTTTCGGTAGTACATGCCTGAACTTGATTTACAAGCGCAGTGTAAAGTGCGTCTATTTTATCGGAGAGGGAAATGATTTTGAAAGAGCTGATGGTATAAACAGTGGTCATAGCGCCATTAACCAACATCTTTTTGGGCTTTAGCCATACTTTGATCTGCGCCAGCTCATTATCGTCTCTCATCTCCTGGATGGTGTTGGTTTCGGCAGGCAGGAGTTTGGTTTGTATCTCGAGATATTTTTCAGCAAACTGTTTGATGTTGTTGGTTGAATCAGATCCGTCGCCCAGCCATAAGTTGCATGTTTTGGCCTGGCCCATGACTACAGTACTAACAACGAGGAAACAAGCGAAGAAGATGCTTTTCATAAATAAAGATTTTTGTTGAATGATGAAAGGCTAAAATAAGTTTTCACTTTGAAGATGGTGTCATTAAAATCATAAATTTTCAGTCGCAACAGGATATTGTTTTTCGCAATGTAATCTGAAATTTAAAATAGAACCTGTCTGCAAAGGAATCAATAAAAAAACTACAATTATACAAAGTTTGAAATGCTATTTTAAATATACTCTAAAATCTAAAGAATGAAGATTGAGTGAAATTTTTATAGAGTTGAAATTGTGTTAGCTATTAATCACTTTTCCGCTCAACCAATCCTTCTGCTAAGTTTTGCCATTGAATTTTTGAAAAGCTGTTGATTGCAGTGCTGCCAACAACAGTGTGACGTAATTTATCTGTTACAGATCCTGTATCATCATTAGGTTTTACATTTCTATCAATGATTGTTGCTGTAACTTTTATCTCTTCCCGTGTAATTATAAAATTGCTTGTAGCAGCAGCATCATAAAAATGAGCAATGTGCTCCTGGTTGTCAAGCGGATTTGCTGCAGGCCGCACTCTAAATCCTATGCTTTGAATATTACCATCACCAATTTCTTTTAATTCTTCTACAAAAACCCAATCATAACCTTCACCTGCTTTGCTGCCAGGCCCCGGAATATCTACTCGTATATAATCTCCCTGTTGTACATTTCTTTGCGTTTCATTTCCATTCTTATCAAACACCTGGAATTCTGCGCTTATAAAGCCTGCAATTTTATGCCATTTGTTTACATTCAATAAACGCTCTTTTGCTGCATTATAAAAAATAGAAGCGTTATTATCATCTTCCAACTCAACAGATGCATCTGCTTCAATTCCTCTTCCTGTATATTGTTCAGGAACTATGTCTGTGTAATCTTTTGTTTTCATAAGGCTATAAATTTTGAATCCATCAGCAAATTCTTGGCAACTGTTCGCCCGATAACATGTCTACAACTCTCGAGCCACCAATTGCAGTTTTCATCATTACCATGCCTGCATGTTGATTAACCACTTCACCAATTACGGCTGCATTTTTTCCTAAAGGATGAGATTGCATGGCTTGCAAAACCGTATCGCAAATTCCAGGTGGAACAATCACTATCATTTTTCCTTCATTGGCAACGTATAAAGGATCAAGACCCAGTATTTCGCAAGCACCCTTTACTTCTTCACGAATAGGGATTTTTGTTTCTTCAAGATACACACCAAGCTTTGCACTTTCCGCAATTTCAGTCATTACACTTGTTACGCCGCCACGTGTTGCATCACGCAGCATGTGCACATCTTTACTTGCATTTAGTATTGTTTCTACTAATCCATTTAAAGCTGCGGTATCACTTCTTATTTCTGTTTCAAATTCTAAATTTTCACGCACAGACATGATGGCTATTCCATGGTCTGCAATGGTGCCATTGATAATAATTTTATCACCTGCTTTTACATTGGCTGTCTTTATGTTTACATCATCAGGAATAATCCCAATGCCTGAAGTATTAATATAAATCTGGTCGCCTTTGCCGCGGTCAACCACTTTTGTATCGCCGGTTACAAACAGCACACAGGCTTTCTTTGCAGCGTTTTGCATTGATAAAATTACACGCCAGAAATCTTCCATTGCAAAACCTTCTTCAATAATAAAACCTGCAGATAAATACATGGGTTTTGCACCGCACATTGATAAATCATTCACCGTTCCGTTAACTGCTAATTCGCCAATATTTCCACCGGGAAAAAATATCGGGTTTACTACATAACTATCAGTGCTGAATGCAAGCTTTGTATTGTTGATATTTAATAATGCACCATCATGCAAAGGGCTTAGAAATTCATTTTTAAATTGCGGCAATATCATTTGTTCAATTAAACGATGCGTTAATTTGCCGCCACTGCCATGCGCTAATGTTACTTCTTTATAATTGGTAATAGGCAAAGGGCAAGAGCCTAATAAAGTTGCGTAATCAATGCTGCTGTTTATTTCTTTTATTTCCATTATAATTTTTTGAACCACGAAGACGCGAAGACACTAAGTTTCTTCGTGCACCTTGTGCCTTAGTGGTTTAATTTATTCAGGCACTGCCATTTCAATTTTTTCTAAAAATCTTCCATACGTATAATACGCAGCGCATGCGCCTTCACCTGAAACCATCGTTGCACCTAACGGATGTTCGGGCGTACATTGTTTGCCGAATGCAGAACACTGCTGCGGTTTTTTTACGCCCTGCAACACCAGCCCGCTGATGCAAACAGATGATTCCTGCGTATCAATTTTATCTACATTAAAAATCAATTCAGCATCATAATCTTTAAATTCAGATTTTAATTTATAACCGCTTTGCGGAATAGAACCAATGCCCCGCCACTTTCTATCGCTTACTTCAAATACTTTATATACTAAATCCATCGCTGTCCGATTGCCCGCTTCATTCACCACTCTTGAGTATTGATTTTCTACTTCGGCTCTGCCTTCTTCCAATTGTTTCACCGTCATCAAAACACCATGCAATAAATCCATCGGTTCAAAACCAGTAATAACTATTGGTACTTTAAATGTTGAAGCCAACGGAAAATATTCATTGTAACCCATCACCGTGCAAACATGGCCCGGACCTAAAAAAGCCTGCACACGGTTTTGTGGTGATTGCAGTATAGCAGCCATTGCAGGCGGCACCAAAACATGCGAAACCAAAACAGAAAAATTTGTAATGCCCTGTTGCTTTGCAAGCCACACGCTCATTGCATTTGCGGGTGCGGTAGTTTCAAAACCAATAGCAAAAAATACCACTTTTTTACCAGGATTTGCTTTCGCAATTTTCAAACAATCAATCGGTGAATAAACAACACGTATATCAGCGCCGCGTGATTTTAAAACAAGCAAATCACTATGCGAACCAGGCACACGCAGCATATCACCAAATGAGCAAAAGATAACATCCTCACGGCTTGCAATGGCATGAGCTTTATCAATCATTTCAAGTGATGTAACGCAAACCGGGCAACCCGGGCCATGCACCAATTCAATTTCAGGAGGCAGCATTCTGTCAAGCCCATACTTCACAATGGAATGTGTTTGCCCGCCGCACACTTCCATAATCACCCATGGCTTTGTAACAATGCGTGCAATTTCTTTTATGAGTTTCTGCGCAAGTTCTTCATCACGATATTCATCAAGATACTTCATGGTTACCTCCTTTATATTTTGCAATTGTTTCGTCAACAAACTGCTGAATGTCCAATTCATCTAATTGGTTCAAATCCTCCAGCGCTTTATACGTTCGCTCTGCTTCTGCTTCATCTACTTTATTCAATGCAAAACCAACGTGCACCAGCACATAATCACCGGGCACCACATCCGGCGTGTATTGCAAACACACCTGTTTTACAATGCCGCCAAAATTTGTTTTACCCATTCTCACGCCATCGGCTTCGTGAATCTCCATCACTTTTCCGGGAATTGCTAAACACATAATTTTTGTTTTTTATTTTTTTGTTAACCGGCTTTTGTACTTTGTAGCATCGTCTGTTGTGTCACTCCCTTGTACTATATATTTTCATGGCATCGAATGTTCCCGTTGCATACTTGCTTTTCTTTCCTCAATCATTTTATTATTTGCAAACTTCATTGCTATTATCTGCCCTATACTTACTCCGCCATCATTACATGGAATCCGTTGATGCCAATATGGTTGAAATCCTT
>Ga0206942_1145_pt1 | contig 21330 bp, 19 predicted proteins | sample Alteio_BWOrgHeat_6_FD_153253 | JGI IMG/M metagenome (GOLD analysis project Ga0206942, IMG submission 153253) | Enriched cells from forest soil in Barre Woods Harvard Forest LTER site, Petersham, Massachusetts, United States -... | ecosystem: Environmental > Terrestrial > Soil > Temperate forest > O... | reverse complement strand
AAAAAAGTTCATTTTATGGCACTTATCCCTATTTTTACGATACCGAGACGACAGGGACTCGCCCTGGAAAAGATAAAATTACAGAACTTGCTGCTTACGATCCTGTAAGAAATCGAAGTTTTTGCGAGTTTATCAATCCAGGCTGCCCCATTCCTGAAGAGGCTCAAAAAATTAATAATATCACAGATGAAATGGTAAAAGATGCTCCGCCATTTTCAGAAATCGGCAAAAGATTTCTTTCGTTTTGTGAAGGAGATGTCGTTCTAATTGCTCATAATAACGACTCTTTCGATAAGCCTTTTATGGAAGGAGAATATCAATCGGCAGGCATAACAATGCCCTCTTTTCGCTACCTTGACACATTAAAATGGGCACGAAAATATCGCAGCGATCTTCCCAGACACTCCCTTCAATTCTTGCGTGAGACCTATGGGATAGAAGAAAACAACGCCCACCGTGCTCTTGATGATGTGATGACCCTTTACCGTGTATTTTCACTCATGATCGACGATCTCTCTTGGGATCAAGTCTTTGAACTCCTAGATCCTAACCTTCCCCTTCTTCATATGCCCTTTGGAAAATATTCGGGCTATCATTTAAAAGAAGTGCCACCTGATTATCTCCAATGGCTTGCGAAATCAGGCGCTCTCGATAAAAAGGAAAATGGGCAACTTAAAAACACACTTCAGAAATTAGGACTCATAACGGTATGAAGCAGATTGCAATCATAGGATGCGGCTATGTAGGGACTGAACTTGCCAAGCAACTTGGCAAAAAAGGATTTTTTGTCACTTGTACCACAAGAAATAAGAAAAAACTCTCCTCTTTAAACAAGGTTGCCCAGCACTCTGCCATCTGTAGAGGCTCCGATGAAAAAGAGCTCTTCCAGATCATTAAAGATCAAGATGTCATCGTTGTCACAGTTTCTGCTGACAGCATGGACGCTTATAAGGACACCTATCTTCGTACAGCTCAAACACTGAGACATTTTGCCTTAGAGAAGAAAAAACCCAAAACTCTAATCTACACAAGCAGCACCGCGGTCTATGGTGATCAAAATGGCTATTGGGTAGATGAGAACTCCCCCCCTTTCAGGCGACTCCGACCCCATCAAAGTGCTCATCGAAACGGAAGATACCTTTCTCTCCTTAGCAAAACTTGGCTGGAAGGTATGTGTTTTACGATTAGGAGAGATCTACGGCCCTAAGCGGGATCTAGTTCGGAAAGTCAAGGACCTCCAAGACCACGTGGTCCCTGGTAAGGGAGATACCTACACTAATATGGTTCATCTACAAGATATTGTAGGCGCTGCTGACTATGCGATCACCCACTCTCTAGAGGGAGTTTATAACCTAGCGGATGATGACCATCCTATTCGAAAAGAGCTCTTTGAAAAAGTTGCCGAGGCCCACCGTCTAAAAAAGCCCGTTTGGGATCCTCACTTAACCATGAAATTAACTCGTGGCAATAAGCGGGTCTCCAACCATAAGATCAAATCGGCTGGCTACGTCTTTCAGCATCCCCACAGGATGCTTTAGGAATTATCAACCACCCGCTCGTATAACTCGCTAGAGAGCACAGAGGGCACAGAGAGGAAAGAGAAAAGAAATATATCCTTATCTTCTATCTCTGTGTCCTCTAGCGAACTCTGTGAGCGGGTGGTAAAAAATTAATGTTCTAAACTTTCGCGGAGCACATTGAGATCGTGCTCTAAGACATTATAGTTTTCTTTGGAGGGATTTTGATGATAGATACTAAAGTCCCTCGAGACCTTCTGCGCTAGAACCCTAGTCTCTTTTCGATCTAAAGACTTCCCTAAGCTGTTAATGACATCCATTTCACGGACCATACGGTCCATATCACGCTGCTTCACTTTTTTATCTTTAGTATTATTGAAGTTATCTAAGGATTCTCTAAAATTTCTCGCTGCTTCAACCATTTCCATATTAGGTTTGACAGGCTCATGCGGCAGGCCTGAAGACTCACCTACTTTCATCTTAGCCCCCCTTCAATAAGGTATCGATTGCTTGATTTAAATCACCGGGCATAATCCCATGAGGAATCTCATATTGCACATGGCTTGGTAGATATCTTAACTCAGTTTTGCCACGGATATTATAAGAGCCGGCAGTTGTTGGAGTAAAAGAATAGTCCACATTTCCAAAGTTATATTGAAAAGATGAATGAAGCCTTCCCTTAGTTTCCATAAGAGTAAAAAAATGGGCATCATTCAAACCTGGGAAAAAAACTCCCATCTGGCCATCGATTCTTTCAGCATGAAATTGAAAGGTAACTTCTCTGTGAGAGAGCATCTGCGCATCATCAAAGAAATCAAATAGAGTAAATGGCTTATTTGTCATCTTCGAGACAATCGGCATCTTCACACCATCGATATCCATAAAGATAGAAATAGGAACTGATCTTAAGGCATATTCCAGCTTCTTACTATCAATGGTTAGCGCCTGGACGATCTCTTTTCTCTTCTCCATGGGAAGAAGTTCGATCTGCTTGGAGTATTTTTTCTTCAGGTTCTTAATATCTAAGAAAGCCTGTTTTCTCTTCTCTAAATCATTAGAAAAGAAGAGAGTTCTTAAGAATTCGTTCAAATCATTTCGGATTTCTTTAAGAGTGTTTAAGAATAGCGCAAGCTCTGGTTTTGGCTTATGAAAGTCTCTTTTTTGTAATGGGTCTACCATAACTTATAACTCAGCTATTTCGTTTCTAATCCCTTCCATGATGCTCAAGGTCCTTTGCAGAGACTCTAGATCAGTTGGGTTGTCCAAAAACTGAAATAAAGGCTTCTGTAGCTCTGAAACATCCTTTTCAAGCTTCCCCCCAATCTTATGACTATGGGGAGTAAGGCCATCAAAGACCTTTTCCATCTCTTTTTTTACTCCAGGTGTCTTGGGAGCAGTCATAAACCTAGCAAAGAGCTGCAATAGCTCTACATACTTCCTGGAAAAAGCCTCAAATTCCTCTTCCTGACCCTTTTTCTTAGGCAAGGTCATACATCACGCTCTGTAATTCAAACTTTATTATAATAGATTATATTTTAATTAAAATAATTATTTATAAATTGCTAATAATTAAGCGCTAATTAAAAATTATTGATTGAAATTTAATTAAATTATATTTATAATTTTTCTTAAAAATCTAGGCAAATCAATGGCAGTGGAATTAAGAACCTCTAGACCTCTTACCAGTTATTTTAACTCTGCTATCGGGAAGGGCTACTGGGATATATTTGATGAAAAAATACAAAAGTTCCTTACAGTTAGAGATTTAACATCATTTTTTACCACTTGCCGGTCAATCGGAAGACACAAAAGCACCCTTCAGTTTGTTAATGCATTTATAGAATCAAGATGTTCAGCAGAAAAACTCAAGCAATTAGCAATCGATTGTATCCTGAAACCTGCTGGTGTCTCTTTGCAGAATAGACTACTAAACTCTCTTTCCCCATATGAAAGGCTATTTCTTAAAAGAGGTGACGTGGCATTGTTCGCTGTTGGACGGAAAGCTGCTGAATTAGATACTCTTCGCCAAGAGAATGAGATCGTCGAAGAGGCATGGAATGAATACTACTCTTCTTCCCATGAAGATGAGAAAGATCCTGAACTAGAAGAAAGGAAGCTCTTAGGACTTCCTGTGGATCAAGCGCAAGCACCTGACCTTGAGATACCAGAGCAATTACCTGAAGCTGCAGCGGGGCTAGTCTTCCCGGCACAACATGTACATCATCCTCATGTACTCCATTTTGACCCGCTAGGTGATATTCCTGAAGCTCAAGAAGCGCCTAGAAATCGCCGCTCAATAGGTACTATTATTAAAGCCTTGATAATTATCCTCAATCATTACGACCCCACTCGTGTGACGATCCCAACAATAATGGGACTGTGCGAATGTAATAATATTTTGGAAGAGTATGGAGAATTGGATTTTCGATCTTTTGCAAGAGTCAGCGCGATTTGGGGAGCATTTGTAGCTGCAAATTATTTTCTACCTACATTAACTACAACAGTACTAGTTGCTGTTAATACCTTAGGAAGGATACTGCCCTACATTTCTGAACGGCGTTAAATAATCCCTTAGTTCCGTGATCATCACTGAAAAGGTGATCTTGTCCTCTAAGAACTCCCTCACTAAAGACTCCTCTATCCTTAGCATTTCAGGATGATAGTAATGAAGAAGAGATCTCGCCACGAGCTGACATAGATAGTCATTAGCTGAATAGTCAGCAATCAAAATGGAATTTAGCTTCTGTAAATCGTTGATCGTGTCGGGAGATGATAGAAGCTCCCCCATTCTCTCTCCTATTTCTTGAATAGAGAAGTTTCGTTCAAAGAAGAAGTCCTCTTCGACAAACCTGTCTCCGCTATCAGGTTTTGCAGGAAGGAGGTGGTAAAAGAGACGGATATACTCGGCAGCGCCCTTTCCTCTTCCAATCCTATTTTCTGCTAGAGCTCCTAGATCTTTCAGAAAGTTCTTGGAATGGTAGGGAGGATCATAGAAAAAGACCTTCTTCAAACTGACCGCTTCAGAAAAAGAGCGGTCTCCCCTACAGATGACAAAATCTTGTGAATGATAAAATAGGCTGCCAAAATCAGATGGGGTGAGGTTCTTGGCTTGAATCAGCCTGAGGCGCTTTCCTTCCGCTTGGACGTTCATCTTGCATAGAGAACCTTCATAGTAGATCTCTACTTCTTTTATACCAAATTTCTGAAGAAGCGGGTAGGCCCCATCTTTTTCGATGTATTTTTCCAATGCTCCTAGCATGCAGCTAAAATTAGCTAGAACTAGGTCCATTGGTTTTGGATCTTTTTCTCTCTTCTTTAAAAGCGCGATCAATGCGGCAAAGGCCCCTTCAACTGAGCTGAGGTAGCCTGCGTTAAGTGCAATCTTTTCCTGATAGGTTGCAATTCCTTCTTTGAAGAGAATCTCTTTTAACTCTTTCGGAAGGCGTGATAGGTCTTTAGGTGCAATCTCTTGGATTAAAAGACCTTTTTCCAAAAAGTGCAGGCCTAAAGAGCGGTAGCCCGTTCCCGGATGGCACCATTTGGAGTCAACAAAACCATACTCCCCTAAGAGCTCATATTTTGGTGGTTTATAATCCTGAATTTTTTCTAATAGTTTCGGGGTATCAGGAAAGTAGGTGGGCATCTGCAAGACCAATTGAGAGGTCTTTAAGAGAGGCAAAAAGCCTTCGATCTTTTCCCAAGTAAGATCTTCTCCCTTGTCATAGTAGATGCAATAATGGGGAGGCTCTAGAGCAGTTTCTCTCGGAAGAAAGGAGAGCCTTTGAATGGTAACTTGAGGAAACCTCCCTTTGATTATTTCTTCTGCTTCTTTTTGGGCGTAATAATCCCCCATGCCATCATTCATTACCCAGGTAAATAGAGAAAGAGTAGATGCAGGGATCTGAACATCTTGATAAAGACTGAAGATCGCCTTCTCAATCCAGTGTCTTTTCAAAGAATTTAGGTTTTTAAAGGCAGGCTTCACTAAGGATTTGGCTGGATTTTCTCGATCGTAAAACCTAGGTAAACCCCTCAGCATATGGGGATAGACAGAGAGAGGAAGACCAAGCTCTTTGGCCTCAGTTTCTGAAAATACCTTAAGAAGTCTAGCCTCTAGGTTTTCTTCTTTTTTCTCTTTTTCTTTTAAGAAAAGGGACAGGTCCTCGTGAAAATCACTCATCTAATTTCCTCAAAAAAAGCTAATAGTCATAACGAAATATTTACTACCAGTCAATGCTTAATCTTATAAATTCCTGAAAATAAATAAAGAGAAGATATTTATTTGCATAAGCCATTAAATTTCAAATACTTACATAAGCCATTAATCTATAATTATTAATCTAAATGCTTAATATTAAGTTAATTAAAATGCCAAATACTTAATTACATATTAATAATTTTTTGATATAATTGATGTAATAAGGAATAGAAATATGGCAACATTAACAGCTTCACAAGGCATTATATCAAGTTCTCGTCCTTTGACGATTACTGACGGAAAAATCTTTGTAGATGGAAAAACTACTGTATTAACGATTCAAGAATCGTTAAGTTTGTGGGCTAGATTTACCGATTGGTTATTTGATCGTCAGAGAACTTGGCTGGAGTTTAATACCAATTTGGGCAAACTCCACATCGACATTCATGATGATAATATCTACAACACAATCGTTAAGGCATCCACTGTTTATACTAGAGCAATAAGTTCAACAGCTAGGCCGGAGAAGCAAGTAGGCTCTACTATCAGTCTGAATGAGCGCCTCCAACAGGTTTGTCGTACCTATGCATCAGCTAAAACTCAAGAAAATCCGGCAAACGCTAAAGAAGTATTGAATACAATAAGATATCTAATTGCGCAAGGTGCCGAACCTTTTTATGGAGCCGCTGTTGGCAAAACTGCCTTTCATATGGCTGGTAATGACCTTGATCTGATCAAAGTATTAACAAGAACAGAGAATGCAAAAGCATTTGAGCATTGCAAAAATATTCACGATTTCTGGGATGTTATCTATCAACCTTCTACAGAAGAGCTTCCCCAAGGCTGGGAAGCGTGGACCAAGTTATTACCTCAGGGTTCTTTAATTGAGAGACTACAACAGGCGATAAAACCGGAAGAACTTGCTGCCATTCCATCTGCTGAAAAAATCATCTCTGAACTTCAGAGTATTGAACAAGACAAAGGTAGGAAGCTTACCGCTCAAGAAATATTAGATCATTTAATGCGCTTTTCATCCATCGAGATTACCTGGAAACAATTTGGGTCTAATCCTCCAAAAATAGTGGATGCCCCTTCAACTTTTTTTGCAGAATCTAGGGTCCACCGCAAGGGAGTAGGAGCTCGTTACAATTCTCATACTCATACGATTTTTATTGAAGAAACAGGCACCTTGGCTAAAAAAATCTATGGCCTTGGTTTTGAAATTATGAATGCTTTACAGCAGAAAGGATTTACTCAGCTAACTTCTTTAATGCACTCAAGAGAGACAAGACTACCTAGGGAATGTTTTGCCTTTTTAATTGAATATACTGAATTTGATTCAGGTCAAGGACTTAGACTATTAGCGCCGCAAGGAGCTTTAGAAAAGCGAGATATTAGAGAATACTGGATCATACAAAACAAAGTTTTAGGAGATGGCTTAATCTCCCATACTACTCCTTATCGAATGCGCTGGGATGACCATTATGCTTGGGATTATGTTTGCAACCATAGGGCAGAGTTCCAAGACAGACTTAAAGAGCTTTCTTAAAGATGACAATAATATCCATTAGACCAAAAACTCCTGAAGCGTATGTTCCCCTACAGATCACCGGTAACAGTGTAGCAGGTGTTGGCAATGTAACAATCCGTGAAACTTTAGGATGCTGGGCAAAATTTTCCCATTGGATCTGTTGCAATACAAGAAATTGGCAGGCATTTCATACGAATCTCGGCATTCGCCATATTGATGTACAAGATGACAACTTAAGAGCCAGAATTCAAGCAGTCTATATGCCTGTAATCCAAGCTCCTGCCGCTCTATCTTTAGGCCTATCTCGTGATACTCCTCTTCATCATGCATGCAATCACTATATTTCAGTGAAAGAAAGTGGAGATCAAGAAGCAATAAGAGATGCCTTGGATGCCGTTAGCAATTTAATCGAACACAATGCTGATCCATTTCTCGAAAACGCTGAGGGAATGAATGCGTTTGATATCGCTGACAATGATCTAGCACTTATCAAAGTACTCACACGCACTGATAAGAAAAAAGCTTTTGATCATTGCAAGGATATGCATGATTTTTGGGATGTAATCTACCCTCCTTGTAAGGACAAACTTCCGGAAGGATGGCAAGAATGGATAAAAATATTGAAGGGGGAGTCCCTTTCTTCAAAAATAAGTGAAATCTCATCAGAAGTAAGAGCTCCCTCCTTTCTAGAGATTCTTCAAGAGTTAGAAGGAGCTGAGAAGGAGCAAGGAAAGCCTCTTACAGCTAAAGAAATAAAAAAATACTTAATTAATTTAAATCCAATCTTTCAGAAAGCCTGGCAATTATTCGTTGACAAGCCTCCAAAGATTCGTGATGTTCCCCCTTCCTATTTTGCAAAGAAGAGAATACAAGAAGAAGGTGGTGAAGCAAGCTACTCATTTAAAAGCCATAAGATCTTTATTGAAAGTACAGGCAGCATCAGACAAAAATTGATCACTCTAAGTTTTGAAACCATGAATGCTCTCTTACGCCCCCATTATTTAGAAATAAGTAAAATCATGGAGTCTTCTGAGACTACAATGCCAAGAGAGGCCTATGCCTTGTTAGTCGAATACATTGAATGGGATGGAGTCCAGGCGTTTTATTTGTTATTTGATTATAAAGACGAACTAGATGAGCTCCTAGAGTGGAAAGAGCAGTGGATAGATCAAAATCAACCAAATGCAAATCTCACTTCTCATACACAAGCTTATCGCATGACTTGGGATAATCTGTTTGCTTGGAAATATACTTCAAGACATAGGGCAGAGTTCCAAGCAAGACTTAAGGAACTTTTATGACCACAGTGGCTATGAACCGTACTTTATTAATTGAAGGAAACAATGTAGTTGGCATTGGTGAAGTCACATTTCGCGAGTCTTTAGGCTGTTGGACTAAGTTTACTGATTTGATTTGTTGCAGTACGAGGAATTGGAGGATGTTTCACACCAATCTAGGCATACGCCATATTGATGTACAAGACGATGATTTGAGAAAACGTCTTGAAGCAATCTACAACCCCCCAACGATAGCCTTACAACATCGACCGGTATCTCCTGCAAAAACAGTCAATCTTTCCTTAGATATCTATGACGAAACAAGGCTGCATCGATGTTCTAAGTTTTACATGAGTGCAAAAGCGAAGGGAGACCCTGTAGCTATAGAAGACGCTTTAAATGCGGTAAGAAAGATAGTTGCATATGGCGGCGACCCTTTTCTTGCAACCAATGATGGAGTCACCTCTTTTGCTATCGCAAACAATGATTTAGCTTTGATCAAAGTACTCACCCGAACAGAACATATAAAAGCTTTTGATCACTGCAAAGATATCCATGATTTTTGGGATGTGGTCTATCCTCCTTCTACAAAAGAGCTTCCCAAAGGACATGAGCAATGGATACAGTTATTATCACAAAGTTCTCTTGCAGAAAGATTACAAAAAATACTACCAAGAGAAGAAATAGAGGCATTTCCACCCCTTGAAGCGATCATTGAAGAGCTTAGGAAGGAAGAACAAAAAAAGCTTAGGTCTTTAACTGCAGTGGAAATAGTAGACCACTTAAGAGTCAACTATCCTGCCTTTGAAACGGTGTGCAAGCAGTTCGGATCGAATTTTCCTAAAATTATAGAAGTTCCTTCAAGTTATTTTGGCATCCACAGAGTACATTTAGATGGGAATTCAGCCCTATATCAAGCTGAAACTCATACTATTCATATCGAAGAAACGCGAGACTTAAGATTAAAATTCGAAAAATTATTTTATGAAATGATGAATGCTTTGCAGAAAGAGGGGTTTGAAAAATTAAGTCAGTTAATGATGTCAGAGGATACCAGGTTTTCCCGAGAAGGCTACAGCTTTTTAATGGAATATTTGGAATACGGATCCGCACGAGCCTTTGATATTTTGGTTCCTAAAGTTCTCCCCACAGAGGAGCTTCTAGATAGTTGGATCGCTGTCAATCTTCCATTTCATGATGGTTTAGTACCTCGTGCTTTTCACTTTCGACGTCTATGGGATATATATTGTGCCTGGCCCTATATTTCTGACCATAGGGCAGAGTTCCAAGCAAGGCTGAAGGAGCTTTCTCAATTATGACAATAATATCAATTGAACCAAGAACTCCTCAAACGCATGTTCCTTTACAAATCACCGGTAATAGTGTAGCCGGTGTTGGTAACGTAACAATCCGAGAAACGTTAGGATGCTTCGCTAAATTTTCCGATTGGATCTGTTGCAATACTAGAATTTGGCAAGCCTTTAACACTAATTTAGGAGTACGCCACATTGATGTTCAAGATGACAACTTGAGAAATCGACTTCAAGCAGTCTATAACCCTCCCCTTAGGGTAAGTGCACCTGCCACTCTATCTTTAGATGTCTATCGTGATACTCGTCTGAATCAAGCATGCAGTCACTATATTTTAGTTAAAAATAAAGGCGATCAGGAAGAAATAAGAGATGCCTTGAACGCTATTAGAAATTTAATCGAATTCAATGCTGATCCATTTCTTAAAAATGAAGAGGGAATTTGTGCTTTTAATATTGCTAACAATGATCTAGAACTTATCAAAGCGTTGACGCGCACTGAAAATGTAAGAGCATTTGAGCATTGCAAAACTATTCATGATTTTTGGGAAGTGGTCTATCCTTCATCAATAATAGAATTGCCCGAAGGACATGAGGAATGGACCCGATTATTACCAGAAAGTTTTCTTCCAGAAAGATTACAAAAAGTACTTTCAAAAGACCAAATAGAGATCTTTTCCTCCCTTGAAACAATTATTGAAAAGCTCGAAATTGAGGAAAAGAAAAAAGGTAAGAGGCTAACTTCTCAAGAAATTGTAGATTGCTTAAGATCGCTCTACCCCACCTTTGATACTATTTGTAACGAGTTCGGATCGAATTTTCCCAAAATTATAGAAGTTCCCTCAACTTATTTTGGAAAGAATAGAGTGCATAGCGATGGGGATGCAGCGCTATATCAATCTATAAGTCACATTATTTGCATTGAAGAAACGGGCAATTTAAGGCAAAAATTCATAAATATATTCTATGAAATGATGAATGCTTTGCAAAAAGATCGGTTCGTAAAATTCGACCGATTGTTGAGATCACCCCTCAACCCTCCTCGAGAAGTTTATGCCTTTTTAATGGGATATTTAGAATACGATTCAGCGCGGGGTTTTGAAATTTTCTTCCCTAAAATACTCCACGTGGGTGAGCTTAGAGATTTTTGGATCAGGTTTAATAATACAAGTGCTGGGTTAGTTTCTCTTGCTTATCATTTTCGAAAAGTTTGGGATAAAGAGTTTGCTTTTTCCTATGTATTAAGTCAGAGGCAAGCTTTCGAAAATAGGCTGAAAGAACTGTCTACTTAACTCTTTTTTTCACCTGTTCAGTTCTATGGAAGGTCTCCCACATCAGCCTGAATTGGGGACAGTTTTTTAAAAGCTCTGCTTTCGTTCCCTCTCCCACTTTTTCTCCTCTTTCTAGATAGAGGATCTTGTCTGCATGCTCAATAGTGGTAAGCCTGTGGGCAATTAAAATTTGAGTTACAGACCCGTGTAGATCTACAATCGCCTTTTGAATGCGGCTTTCACTAATGGCATCAAGTGATGAGGTTGCTTCGTCCATGATGAGGACGGGGGATTTTTTTACGAGGGCTCTTGCGATTGCTAGGCGCTGCTGCTGACCACCGGAGAGAGTTTTACCCGTTTCGGCTAAGAGAGTGTCATACTGTTCTGAAAGATTTACGATAAACTCATGGGCGTAGGCTTTTTTAGCTGCCTCTTCGATCTCCTCTCTTGTATGAGACTCTCCAAAGGCAATGTTTTCTAGAACCGTGTCATAAAAGAGAAAGGGTTTTTGAGGGACAAATGAGATAAGGTTTCGAAGGGACTTTTGGGTATAGGACTGCAAGGGTTTGCCGTCGATCCTGATCTCCCCTTCTTGCACATCAAAAAGCCTTGGAAGAAGCTGAACAATGGTTGATTTTCCAGCGCCTGTTGGGCCAACAATGGCTACAGTCTCTCCTTTTTTCACCGTAAAACTTAAATCTCTTAGCACCCATTCTTTTCCATATTTAAATGAGACGTTATCAAACTCGATCACATCTTTAAAATTGGTAAGATCAATAGAGCCTGGCTTATCTTGGATCACAGGCTTTAGATGGAGCACTTCAAACATACGCTCTGCCGCTACCACACCTCTTTGGATATTGGTATTTTCCTCAGCGAACTTCTTTACCGGGTCGTAGAAGAGATGAAGAAGGGCGCAAAAGACGATGAGCTGAGCAAGGGTCATATGAAGGACATAGAGGCCAATTAAGCAGACGGCAGCAAGGCATGCAGTAGCTACTGTATGGAGAACTGGACGAGTAAGTAGGCTATACTTGGCATTCTTACTCTCTAGCATTGCCATCTGATCATTCTGTTCTTTGTATTTCTGCAGGGAAAACTGCTCTCTTGCGAAAATTTTAATGGTGTGGATGCCTGATAAAAAATCGAGAAGGACAGAGGTGAATTTTTCCTGGTTTTTTTGAAGCTGGCGAGAGACTTTTTTCACCTTTGTTGTCAGAATGACTACAGGACCTACGATCAAGGGCATCCCTAAGAAGATAATAAATGAGAGCTGCCAGGACATGAAAAAGCACATGGTGAGCGTAGAAATAATAGTAAATGGGGTCTGAAGATAGTTAGTTAAAAGGGAGTTCAAAGAGGAGGCGATCTGTCCTGCATCTCCAATTACTCTAGAAGTTAGGCTTCCTACATTATGTTCCTGATAAAATTGGAAGGGTAAGCTCTGGATATGCTCAAAGTATTGCTGCCTTAAATCCCTGGTCACTCGAATAGCTAACACTTGAGTGGTATATCTAGAGGAAAAAAGGATAGCTGCTTTAAAAAGAGCGATCACCATTAAAACAGTGATCAAAATAGAGAAGTCTCTCTCTGTGTCAAAATTAGAAGAGATCTTTCGGTAGATCCAATTGACGGGATTGGCCTCTTTTTTTGAGGCAATATAGATGGCGGCATCTTGTTTTGTAAGAACGGTTGGATCTTTCTTTTCGATTGTTTGCCACTTTTCCTGCATATCCTCTAAGGATACGTGGTCGACTGAACGGATTCGCTTTCCCTCTTCTTTTCCAAAGAGAGTGAAAAAATCTACGCCAGTATTTGCAAGGAGTCCAAAGGCGCATCTCTCTAGTTGATCTGCAAAAGTTGCAAAAAGAAGGGTACAAAGAGTAAGAAGAGCAAAACTTAAATGCTTACGGCTTCGAATGGCTGATTTAAGAAGTAATTTCATTCCAGAGGCATTCCCTAAAAAGATTTGGGAACATCATAAAGAGATGCAAAAGCTTTTACAACTTCGATGTCTCAAAACGTCCCATAACTCGGAACTTTTTATATCTCTTTTCGAGTAATACTTCTACAGAAAGAGTATTCAGAACTTCAATTTCTTGAAGAATGAATTCTTTGACGTTTTTATAGACCTCTTTTGGATCATGATGAGCGCCGCCAAGGGGCTCTTTAATGATCTTATCGATAATGCCAAATTCTAAGAGCTCTTCCGCATGAAGCTTTAATGTGGAAGCAGCGGTAGCATTTTTACTCGAGTCTTTCCAAAGAATAGATGCGCATCCTTCCGGTGAGATAACGGAATAGTAGGAGTGTTCTAGCATGCCGATCATATCCCCAATTCCCATTCCTAAGGCGCCGCCGGAGCAGCCCTCTCCAATTAATAATACGATAATAGGGGTAGTGAGGCGTGCCATTTCAAATAGATTAACCGCAATTGCCCTGCCTTGGCCCCTCTCTTCTGCAGCAAGTCCAGGATAGGCCCCTGGAGTATCTAATAGAGAAACTATGGGCAAAGAAAACTTCTCTGCAAGTTGCATTGCGCGAAGAGCTTTACGGTAGCCTTCCGGATGAGGCATCCCAAAGTTGCGATAGAGTCTGCTTTCAGTATCTTTCCCCTTTTCCTGGCCTAAAAAGACAAACTTCTGGCCTCCAATTTTCACTAGCGCTGTAATCACTGCATGGTCATCAGAGAAGGTCCTATCTCCAAAAATCTCTTCATACTCATCGCAAATATTAGTGAGATAATCTAAAGCATGGGGCCTTGCCGGATGACGGCAGATCTGGATACGGTCCCAGGGAGTAAGTTCGGAATAGACTTTTGCTTTTAATTTATCGATTTTTCTCTGCAGCTTGGTAATCTCCTCTTCGGACCAAAGAGGGCTTGAGTGATTTTGCGCCTTTAGCTGAGAAAGCGCCTTTTCATACTCATGGATCTGCTTTTCGTGCGGTAAAATACTCATGTTTAATTGATCCTCTTTTCAATACCGGGAGGGGTTGCGTCTCGAAAATCCTTTACAAGTTCAATCGTAGTAGGTTTGGTAATGATGATAGAAAAAAGCTCTTCCATATCTTCGCTATTCAAGCGGATGCATCCATCACTGTCATATTTGGAAATGTGGTCCCTGTCTTCCACTAATTCTCCTTTTGAATTGTTCAGCCAAGGCGATCCGTGAATACCGTAGCCCTTAGGAGATTCAGAACAACCGGCCACCTCTTTTTCAAAGGGGATCCATCTTGTACCAAAGACCCGCATCATCTCAATCTTTTTTTCTTGTAGATAACCCATAATCCCGGGCTTATAGACCGCTATCCTGCTTCCCAGCTCATATTTACCAATAGGCGTCAGAAAACCGGAAGCCTTTGCTGACTCCTTTCTTCCCAGGCCGACGTTATAGGTCTTTAAAAGGACCCTTTCTGCCGATCCGACATCGTAATAGTAGAACCACATCTTGCAAAGAGATAGGTCGATCACAAGGTAAAATTGAATGTCTTTGTCCTTCTTGAGGACATTGAATTTATCTCCCGGAGAGACCTTTTGGGTGAAGTAATCAGGTTTATGGTTGAGGCTTCTAGCAATAAAGTGGCGGGAGGTCGAATAATAAGTCGCATAGTCTGCTATCCAAGCAGGTCTTCCCTTTAGCCACGGTACTCTGCTAGTATAACTTACGGTCTCAACAATGGGAAGTTTAGAAGAATCGAGGGTAAAAAGACGATCAATTAGGTTCACATCGGAAATCTCTAAAGAGAGCGGTTCGGACTTCTCCTCTTTTTTTTCTATCGGAAGAACTTCCTTTGGTGCTTCTACAGAGGTTACAGGACTCTCTATAACGATTTCCTGAACCGTTTCTTCTCCCGTTTTCTCTCCCTTTTTAAAAAGGGCAACCGAACCAATTACAGTAAAAAGGACAAGAGCAGACCCAATAATAATTTTTGCAGGTGACAATCCCATCCTCCTAATTAATTTTATAAAAATTGCAGTAATTATCTACTAATTAACACTATTTTTCAAGCAACGGAATATTTAGTTTATAAAGAAATAATAGTATTAAATAGTAGTTCTTCAAAAAACCATCTAAGAATGATTCTTATAGCATAAAGAATATTTGTTTTATACGCACATTTGAATAGAAATTTTTCTCATAGGAGAATTGAGCTCAAAAGCAATGAGAAAATCGGCATCCCAAAAAAAACCTTTCCCAGCTAGTGGGATGATATGTACAGGACTTTTTTCGGGAGTTTCAAAGGAAAGACTACTATCAGTAGATGAGAAAATAATTTTATTAGTTTCACCAATAAAGCGATCTAAGGATTGAGGTCTAATCTCTTTTTGATCAGCCGCTCTGCAGCTATGGGCTTTGACGAAGAATGAAAAGGCGATTTTTTTTGTTTGGACCCCTCTTAACAAAAGAGTAAGATCGAGACCTACTTTACTGAGATTGCCTTGAACGCCCATCCAAGTGGAGCTGGGCTTACCATCATCGAATAATCTAGACCAAAGAGTAATGATTGATTCTCCATTTCCCTGTTGTTGTACGAAATCTTTAGGATAGGCTCCAGTATGGTAAATGCCAAAACCACTCGCGTTACTTAAAGGGAAAAATTGCGGACCAAAAGCAGAGATCTGGATCTGCTTATACTTAAGGCTTCCAATTGCCGTATTTATACCTTGATTGGAGATGGCAACATGCCTTTCACTCTCTTTAAAAGAGGCAATTCCTTCTCTATTATAGAAAGAAGAATTCTCTTCTAGGAATTGAATAGGCCCTATACGTTTTTTAAGCTGAAGATAAAAGGGAGGAAGTTCATTTTCATAGCGTTGTACTCCAACAAAATCTAATAGACAGCTTCTTGCAAGAAGCTCTTTTTCAAGTGAGTATTCCTGACTTATAGTAAGAATCGGGAGATCTGACAGCGCAATTTCTTTGAGCGCAATCTCTTTTGCAAATTGAAGAAGTTTCTCATTTTTCTTGAACGCTCCAAGAGCTGCTGCGGCAATGCCTATCTCGCAAAAAATTCTACGGTTTGGCGGAAGAGCAATAACTAGTTGCAATAGTTCTTCACTTGAGATTGAAAAGGTAAGATTAAGGAGTTCATGAATGATCCCTTTGTAGAAAAAAAATAATGGGTGCTCTCCTGGAAGAGTTTTTAGAAAGGAATCAGGTAGAGCTTTTCCTTTGAGTAAGAGTGTGATGACTTCTTTATAGAAGTCTACTTTTTCCCAGAATGTACTTTGCTTATCTTGATTGATTTCGAGAAGTTTTTGGAGGGTAGAAAGATCTGTTTTTTCCTGAACATCCATTATTTGGATTTAGTTTCGATCATTTTTTTCATCTTTTTTCCAGGAGTAAATTTCACAGCTCTACGCGCAGGAATAACGATTGGTACAGCTGCATTTTTTGGGTTGCGGCCAATTTTTTGTTTGCGCTCAACCACTTCAAATACTCCAAAATCTCTGAACTCTAGTCTATCACCTATGGAAAGAGAATCGGTCATTGCATCAAGGAAGGCTTGGATAACATTACGTACATCATTTGGATGAAGATTTCGATTTTGAGAAATCTGTTGAATGAGTTTCTTTTTTGTAATGGTGGTCATATCCTGCTCCTTATTAGGTCTCTCTGTCATAAATGTCATTCTCTTATCTTACTGATTTTCATACAAGTATTTTTGAAAAGAAATATTTAGAAAGATAATAATCAGTCGATTTTGATGAGGATTTTCTTTTTCTTTCCCGCGCCGAAAACAGCAAATTTTCCATCGATTAGATGTTCACGCGTTAGTCTGAAGCTAGGATCTTCAACTTTTTCATTATTCAAGTAGGCGCCGCCATTTTTTATTAAACGGCCAGCTTCCGATTTGCTCTCTACAAGACCTACTTTACTAGCAACATCGGTATATTTTTGATCGATAAACTCCTCTAAAGAAAGTATTGAGGAGGGCATATCTTCTGCGATTTGGCTTAGGGTATTTGCATTTAATTCGATTGATGAGCCCGGTTTAGCAACATCGGTTACGCGCAAAGCTAGCTGAAGTCCCTCTTCTTTATGAACAAAGCGGGTCACCTCTTCAGCTAATTTTTTTTGTGCCGTATTAGGAATATAGCCAGGCGCTTTCATGCTCTCTTCGTATTCTCTGATCTCTTCCATGCTCATAAAGGTCAGCATCTTCATTAACTTTATGACATCTGCATCGGGAAGACGAACTAGGTATTGATAGAATTGATAGGGCGATAGCTTTTCAGGAGAGAGCCAAATTGCCCCTTCTTCAGATTTGCCAAATTTTTTTCCATCGCTTCTAGTTAATAATGGAAAAGTGAGTCCATAAAGAGCTTCGCCATTCAGACGTCTACTAAGTTCAATGCCGGCTGTAATATTTCCCCATTGATCACTGCCGCCAAGCTGCAATATGACTTTTTCTTTCTGGGACAAATAATAGAAGTCATAGGCTTGAAGAATTTGGTAGCTAAATTCCGTGAAGCTCATCCCCTCTTCTGATTCAAGCCTTGCGCGAACACTCTCTTTTCCAAGCATTGTCCCAAGTCTGAAATGTTTGCCCACATCTCTTAAAAAATCTACCAGACTAAACTTACTGAACCATTGATCATTATTGATAATCTTCGGGCGCTCTCCACCGTGCGAAAAAAGGTGATCAAAAAAAGCACCGATTGACTTGACATTCCCCAGTAGAGTCTCATCAGAAAGAAAAGCCCTCTCCTGGCTCTTTCCCGAAGGATCGCCAATCCTCCCCGTTGCTCCGCCAAGGAGTACATAAGGATGGTGGCCAAACTTTTGAAACCAGGTCAAGGCTATAATCCCTACAAGATTCCCTAAATGAAGGCTATCGGCCGTAGGATCAAAACCAATGTAGAATCGAATCGGCTTCTCAACGATTTTTTTTAATTCTTCCGAGCTGATCTGTTCAATAAAGCCGCGCTCTGTAAGCGCATCAATGACATTTTTCATGGATTTAATAATATACCCTTTCCACTTCAAAGTTCCCAGAAATTTCTGCCTCGGCATTCCATGCTTTTAATCCGCCTGCATCGCTAAACTTTTTAAGTTTAGCTGCTTCGGCGCCGCTTCGCTGATTCAAATCCTGGACGCCGAGATTGAAATTTCAGGGTCTTTGAAATGGAACGGGCATACGAATTTACTTGATTACTTCCACTTTTCCATTTAGATACCCGATGATCACCCTTCCAGCTAACCCAAAGAAAAAGCCGGTATCAACAACCCCCGGTACATGGATGATTTTAGAGTGTTCATGCTCGGGATTTGCTGGTGGTGCATCGAAGAAGATATCAAGAATAATATTTCCATTATCCGAGAGAAATAAAGATCCGTCCTTGTTTATCCGCCATTTGCATTGATAGCCCATCTTTTCTAACTTACGTTTTGTGGCTGATGAGCCGTAGAATAGAATTTCAACGGGTAGTTTTGACTTACCTAATCGGTCCACTAATTTAGTTTCATCTACGATCACCACCATTTCATTGCTAGAGCTGGCTAGGATTTTCTCCCGGACATGAGCCCCGCCTCCCCCTTTGATCATCCTTTTTTGAGGATCGATCTCATCTGCGCCATCTACCGTGATATCGATATGGGAGACATCATTAATATCATAGACAGGTATGCCCCCCTTCCTTGCCCTTTCTAAGGACTCATGGGAACTAGATACTGCTGTTATCTTTAGGCCTTTTTTGCATCTATCTATAAGATGCTCGATAAAATAGTTCGCAGTAGATCCGGTTCCGAGTCCAACGATCATCTCCTGTTGAATAAGTTCAGCCGACTTTTTTCCTACCGCTTTTTTTGCTTCTTCAATCCCTGTCATTTTTTTCTCATTTTCTACAAATCTTGACTGGAAAAAAGTTTTTACTCAAGACTCTTTTTGATTGCAAATTTAAAGTTTTTCTATTAAGCTAGAGTCCACAACCTGGAGATTTTTTATGGCATCCGCTGCTCTACAAGATGAAGAAGAAAAAAAATTCGCAGAAGAGAGCATCCAAACCAAAAGAGCAAGAGATAAACTTAAGAAACAGTTCGAAGATCTAGAAAAAAAAATCACAACGGAAGCTATCAAAAAGAAATCTCAAGAGATCCACCGCTGGATTACCAGACATGCTCATACCCGCATTGCATTAAAAGAAAAGAACATCTGCCTATTCGATGAAAATCAAAATGCCGCTAAAGTTTCGGATAAAATAGCAAAACTTAGCCAGCAGATCAAAGACAATGGCTTTAGTAGCTAATATTAAATTTATTCAAGGCAAGCTTTAGAATAGAGTCCACGGCTTCTTGTGCGTCGTCTCCCGATGCCTCTACTCGGATCTTTGACCCTCTTTCAGCAGCAAGCATAAGTATGCCCAGTAGGGATTTTGCATTTACCACATAATTGCGGTAGAAAAGGCTCACCTTGGCGCTAAAACCTGCAGCACATTTTACAAGTTCAGTAGAGGGCCTTGTGTGAAGGCCCTTATCATTCTTAACGATGAATGTTCCTACTACTTTTGGATTCTTCTTTTCAGCCATAGATAGGGATTTAATACAGATTTTTGGATTTTTCCGCAAATCATTTTAATAACTTCTCTAGCTCATCCACTAAATAGGCAAAATGTTCCAATGCCGAGCGTACAGGTTCCTCCGAACGCATGTTCACTCCTGCGGTCTGTAGTAGGTCGATAGGGTATTTCGATCCACCGGAAGAGAGAAATTCTACATATTTCTCTTTTTTTCCTTCGTCTTTCATCACTCCTTGCACAAGATGGAGCGCAGCTGAGATGCCGGTTGCGTATTGATAGACATAGAAATTATAGTAAAAATGGGGAATACGCGCCCATTCTATAGATAATTGATCATCTAAGACAACATCAGGACCGTAGTATTCTTTGTTTAATTGAAGATACTCTTTTCTTAAGAGCTGAGGAGTTAAAGGAACTCCTTTTTCCACTAAATCATGGATCTTCAGTTCAAATTCCGCAAAAAGAGTCTGTCTAAACAGAGTTCCACGAATAGCGTCAATAGCGTAGTTGATCAGATAGGCTTTTTCTTTTGTTGTTTTTGCTTTTTTCAAAAGAAGGTGAAGAAGAAGCTGCTCATTTAAAGTTGAGGCAACTTCTGCTACAAAGATTGGGTACTGTGAATAGACATAAGACTGGTGAGTGCGGCTTAAGTAGGAGTGCATACTGTGTCCCGCTTCATGGGCCAAGGTAAACACATCATTTAAAGTATTATGATAGTTCATCAAAATATAGGGCATACTGTCGTAGCAGCCGCTAGAGTAGGCACCGGAGCGCTTCCTTTTATTTTCAAATATATCCACCCAACGGTCTTCGCTGAGCCCCTTTTGCAAGGTGGCTTGGTATTCTTTACCTAAAGGAGCAAATGCCTCTAAGATTGTACTACTTGCTTCTTTGTAATCCATCTCCCAATCAATCTCAGAGACGATGGGGATATAAAGATCGTAGGCTCTTAATTCTTCTAGTCCTAAAGCTTTTTTTCTCAATTTCAGATATTTATGAAGAGGCTGAATATGTTTTTTTACTGCTGCGATCAGGTTGTGATAAACGGAGAGGTCGATGCTATGAGGAAAAAGAGCAGCTTCTACGCAGCTTTTATAATTTCTAGCTGTTGCTATATAGAAATGGTTTTGTACTTGCCCTTGAAGAAGTTCAGCCAGGGTATTTTCGTGCTGAAGATAGCCGTTATGCATGGCAATAAAGGCATTTTGCCTTAATGTCCTATCGGGGTTTTTTAAATGAGAGAGATAGAGCCCATGTGTTAAAGGATGGGACTGCCCCTGCGAGTCCAAAATATTCGGAAACTTTAGATCAGCATTATTAAATGAGGAAAATGCTCTGTGGGAAACCTCTAGGGCCTTTCCGCTTAAGGAGAGTAGCCTTTCCTCATCTTCAGTTAACGTGTGGTCCCGCATTCTTCGAATTTTTTCTAAGAAGAATGCATATTTTTTCACCTGAGGAGCGTGGATTAATTTATTAAAATCATTATCAGAAATTTTTAACAACTCTGGCTCAATCCAAGAAGTTTCCATTTGAAAATCGTGAAGGACATTTGAAATGGAAGTATTGGCCTTTTTCATCTCCTCATTCCCTAAATCCTCATCGTAGCGAAGATGGGAGTAGGTATAGAGCTTAGCTAACACCCTATCAATATCAAAATAGAGTTTAAGGGCATCAGACAGCTTCTCCGGACTGCTATGCAAAGCGC
>Ga0206942_1144_pt1 | contig 21352 bp, 17 predicted proteins | sample Alteio_BWOrgHeat_6_FD_153253 | JGI IMG/M metagenome (GOLD analysis project Ga0206942, IMG submission 153253) | Enriched cells from forest soil in Barre Woods Harvard Forest LTER site, Petersham, Massachusetts, United States -... | ecosystem: Environmental > Terrestrial > Soil > Temperate forest > O... | reverse complement strand
CATGCTCCATAATCCCAGTGATAGGGCCACGATGTTTCTCCGGTTTCCTTTGTCTGCAAGGCGGGCAATTGGAATACCTACGGTAACATAAAATATTGCAAACGTAAAGCCGGAAAGCAGACCCAGTTGAGTATCGGACAAGCGCAATTCTTTTTTTATTGATTCCTGAAGGATGACAAGGAGTTGCCGGTCTACAAAGTTGAAGACGTAGACCAAAGTCAGCATCACCAGAACATAATTCCGGTACAGGTTACTGACTTCCGCACTGTTAATGGTTTCCTTCTTTTCCATAATAAGGTGTTGGATTGAACGATTGAAAAACGGTAGCGGTGTTTACGCTATGCCTGAAAAACTACACCCCGAGACGAAAGAAAATACCATCAATCATCGATGGCCTGGTAAACTAACGGTTTGAATGCCTTGTCGGTATCGGCAATGTGTGATCCCCACATTTGCCGGTATAACAACACGACCATGTCCTCTTTAGGATCCACCCAATACGTTGTTGAAAACGCACCACCCCACGCGTAAGTACCCGGCTGACTCGGCGTGAGCCTGCTTCCATTTTCGGTGATGATGGAAAAGCCAAATCCAAATTTGTTTTCGGTTTGAACGCCGAGGTTCACAAACAGGTCACCGATTTGATTGACGGTCATCATGCGCACGGTGTTGTGGGCTAAAAGCCGGATGCCGTTGTACTCACCATTGTTCAATAACATCTGGAGAAAAACAGCGTAGTCATAAATGGTAGAAGACAAACCGCCACCTCCGGAAAAGTAATCATGTTTTTGAAGGGGGAAATTCATATCGAGAAATCCGCCAAAAACCTTGCCCTGCTTTTTTATTCCGGAGGAATCCTCCTGGAAAAAATTGACCAGTCTGGAAGCTTTTTCAGGGGGCACATTAAAATAGGTATCTTTCATCCCAAGCGGTTGAAAAATCCTCTTTGCAAAAAAGTCTTCGAGCGTCATTCCCGACCAGCGTTCAATCAAATAACCCAACAGATCCGTGTTCACTCCATACATCCATTTTTCACCCGGCTGAAATAAGAGCGGCACGGTGCCCAGGCGAGTCATCGCGTCTGAAAGTTTTTGGCCTTTCACGCCCACACCTCCTGTAATTTTATTTTTTGCATAGATGGCTTGTGCTTCCGGTGTGCCGATAGCGGGATATCCGATGCCTGATGTTTGCGTGAGCAAATCGCGGATGGTGATAAGTCTTTTGGCCGGAACGGTTGTGTAGGTGGTGTCTTTGGGGTGGAAACTCTCCAACACTTTTTGATTGGCGAATGTGGGGATGAACCTGGCAACCGGATCTTCCAGTGAAAATTTCCCTTCCTCCCATAACATCATCGCTGCCACCGTGGTGATGGCTTTTGTCTGTGAGGCAATACGGAAGATTCCGTATTTGTCGAGTAGCGCCTTGGTGTCAAGATCATTGTATCCATAAGCCTTGTAAAAAACAATTTTGCCCTTGCGGGCGATCAAGGCTACGGACCCGTTAACCCATTTCTTCTTTATCCAGTCGTTCATGACCGAATCAAGAAGGGCAAGGCGCGCCGTGGAGAACCCGCCTGTCTCAGGAGCGCCCTCGATCAAAACCCTCGACTTTTTTTCTGCCGGCTTTTCGCAAGCGATCAACGCAAGGAGAATAAACAGAGCGTTTATATAACGGTTCATATTCTTATGTTTATTATCAAAAATAGGATATTAATTGTATCTAGTTTACGTTCAACTAATTTTCCTGGCGAACAATATCAGCAGATTTCAACGATCAGATTATCCACGCTCCGGGATTTCAGACAGGACCTGGCTACCGTCTGAAAAGGATTAACAATTTCCTGTAACTTTTGTTACTTTTACAGGTATTATACCTGCAAATAGAAAATAATGTTCAAACGAAGTAATCTCGGCGAATTTGAGGAGATCGTTATGCTCACCATCGGCGTGCTCGGTGAAACGGCATACGGACTTGCCATTAAAGAGGAGATCGAAACGCGGCTCAAGCGCCCCGTTAGCATGGGCGCATTACACACCGGGCTCTACCGCCTCGAACAGAAGGGGTATCTCAAATCAAAGCTCGGAAAGCCAACCAATGTACGCGGCGGGAAACCAAAGCGATTTTTCGCAGTTACCAATGGAGGTCAAATAGCCCTTAAGAAAGCGATGGAAAGCCGCCAGCAACTCTGGAAAGATATTCCCGAGGGAGTCTTCAAGTTGTTCCCTTCACAACTATGACCGAACCGCCGAAAATATTGCTGTTGTTGCTGGACATATCCTGCCCCGAAAGCCGCCCCGATCTGAAGGGTGACTTCCTGGAGTTGTATGACTATCGCGCAACCAAAAAAAGCCGATCAGAGGCCAACCGGAAACTCCTTCGCGATATACTCAGCATTCTACCATTGAATTTTATCGTCAAAGAAAAAAGAAATAAACCAGTAGCCATGTTTAGCACTAACCTGAAGATCGCCAGGAGAAACCTGGTCAAAAACAAGATGTATACCGCCATCAATATTGCGGGTCTTTCTGTAAGCCTGTCGATATGTATATTGATAACACTTTTTGTCCGCGACGAACTTAGCTTCGACCGGCATTTCCATGGCGCCGACAAAGTGTACCGCATTGCGGGAAGTTATTCGCAAGGTGGCGCTGATCGGGTCATGAGCGCGCAGACAACTTATCTGGTAAAGCCATTGATAGAGAACGACGTTGAAGGATTGGAATCAATCACCCGTGCCGATTTCACAGGCGACGTTATAACCATTGGAGACAAGCCATATGCAGAGTCGAGGATGGTTTATGCCGATTCAACGTTCTTCGATGTTTTCAAAACGCCATTCCTCAAGGGAGATGCAACTACGGCGCTGGACCGGCCCGAGAATGTGGTTGTAGATAAAAGCACTGCTGAAAAATATTTCGGAACGGACGATGTTTTAGGCAAGATTCTCGACCTGCGCGGAAAGCAGTTCGTGATCACGGGCGTGTTCGAGCCGTTCCCTCAAAACACACACTTCGAATGTCACCTCGTGTTCCCGATCTCCGGCATCAAACAGTGGTATGCCGACTGGATATTGACGAACGCAAGCGGTACAAGTTTATACACCTACATCCGCTCGAAGGATACGTTTAGCGTCGATGGCTTCGAAGCCGCGATCAGCAAGCAGGTTGCAAACCGCTGGGGCTGGAAAGATGCGGGAGCCCCAAAATATTTTCTGCAACCCCTCACATCCATTCACCTTAAGTCGCATTTTGGCGATGAGACAGGAGTAAACGGAAGCATCACCACGGTGTACATCTTTTCGGCAACGGCCATCGTAATCTTCCTGTTAGCGTGTATCAACTACATCAATCTCACAACGGCTGCATCGTTCCAACGTGGAAAGGAGGTAGGCATGAAAAAAGTGCTGGGCTCTACCACACGCATGCAACTGTTGCAGTTCCAGACAGAATCATTTGTCGTGGCTATTGCGGCTATGACAATTGCGTTGATCCTGGCAAAGCTGACCATACCGACATTCAATCAACTCAGCGGAAAGACACTCGACTTCAATCCGTTCGTCGATCCGATAATCGGTGGCGGAATACTGGTGATCCTCATTTTAGTTGGGGCACTTGCCGGCGCCGCGCCTGCTCTCGTGCTGCTTCGCACATCGACGATCGGAATGCTTACCGATAAACTGGAGCTGCGCGGTAGCAAATCCTATCTAAGAAGCGCACTTATCATCTTCCAGTTTTCAATCTCCATCATTTTGATCGCCAGCACCTTGATTGTGATGGACCAGATTAGCTTCATCCGAAAAAGCGACCTTGGTATCAGCCCGGAGTCGGTTATTCTGATCCCGCTTCAGACTGAAAAAATCGCTTCAACGTATGAACTCATTAAAAACGAGCTGCTGCGCAACCCGGCAGTCATTAGTGTTTCGGCTTCTTCGAATAAAACAACTGAGAGGGTTGGTAACTGGCGACAATACAAAGTCGATCCAGCACAAAAAGATGCCGTGAGTTGCCCGAGTACCGTTGTATCCATCGATTTTTTCGAAGCAATGAAAGCGACGATGGTTAGCGGGCGTACGTTTTCCAAGGAGCATACCACCGATGTATTGAATGCTTACATTCTTAACGAGTCGGCAGTTGAATTTCTCGGTCTCAGCGATCCGATTGGCAAAAGCCTGAACGGGTCCACATTCACCGAGTCTAAATGGTTCGTAAGAAACGGGGAGATCATCGGTGTGGTGAAAGATTTTCATTTCGCTTCGCTGCACGACAAAGTACAGCCCGTTGTATTTTGTCTCGCTTCCGAACAAACTGAAGGTTACAACTGGCTCGAGGTAAAGATCTCCAACGATGATATTCCAAAGACAATCAAGTCACTTGAAGCCGTGTGGGCTTCCGTAGCAGGCGAACGTCCATTCGAGTTTGAATTTATGGATGAAGCCGTTGCCAATCACTATCAGGCAGAAGACAGGTTCCTGAAGATATTCACTACATTCTCGGTGTTGTCGATCCTGCTTGGCGGCCTGGGGCTGTTTGGACTCACGGCTTTCATGACAAAAAAAAGAATGAAGGAGATCGGCATTCGCAGGATAATGGGTGCATCGGTGCCCGTATTAATCAGAATACTTTCTGTCGATTTCCTGAAACTTGTGCTGATCGCCAATGTTATTGGTTGGCCGATTGCGTGGTATTTTATGAGCGGTTGGTTAAGCGGATTTGCCTATCGCATCAACATTGATCCCCGGATATTTATTGTAACGGGTGTTGTGGTGCTGCTGATTGCATTCCTCTGCATACTGTATCATTCCCTAAAAGTATCGAGGGTAAATCCGATGAAGTCGTTGAGAAGTGAATAAATTCTTATTTGTTGTTGCGCTGCTGGTTGTTTTAATTCAATTAAAAACCAAGAAGCCTACAAGATGCTGTAGGCCCCGTTTTCTTCCAGGTAGAATCAGTTTACCATGAGAACTTTATAAAAACAAAGGCATAGTTTCTTTTTGGAGGAATCCCATTCCCATCTCGAAAATATTTTTACCTGCTTTTTAGAATTGTGCATCGCGTGGTGGTTTTATAATTGTTTAGTTCGATGGATCAAAGGTAGGTTGACCGTAAGCATTTAGCCTTTCTATCTTGACATCAATACAATCCATGTAAGCGATAAATGAAAATTGAAACAAAACCTGGCTTACCCGGCGTTTAATTACAAATCAGATTGTAAATCTTGCTTGAACAATACATCGTACTCAATCAAAGGGCAATTTCTAATGATGTAAAATATTACCCGTGTGCAGAAAATCAACGGGCAAGAATTCTTACTGTCGAATGGGGAAAATCTTAGGCGTATTTGTTTTTGACCTGATCGGAACTTGGGATGGATAAAGAGCGCACTCGCTTCATCAGTTTCCTTTTAAAAAATTCCGCGATGGCAGCCGCGATTTCAAGTTCATTGGAATGCTTTTGCCAATGATCAGAATCATCTACAATAACCATCGGGTCAGCGGGGATGTACTGGTTATGGGGCACTCCACGGTATGTTAACGAGACGAGGAAGTGGTGGTCGGTGGCAAGAAGGGGAATCGAATTGCCAATATCCCAGGGTCTTGATTACGTGTTCATCGTGAGCAGATATGTATAATAATTACGATAGTGTAACCATTTCAACATTGCCCGGTAGTATCTGCGTACCAAACCGCCAATTGCCATGATCCGCAATCATTTTAACGTCGCCCTCAGAAATTTACGCAGGCACAAAATGTATAGCCTGATCAACATCGGCGGTCTTGCCGTCGGCATGGCTGTGGCAATCATGATCGGATTATGGGTGTACGACGAGGTGAGCTACAACCGCAGTTACAGCAACCACGATCACGTGGCGTCGTTCTATCGTCACAACATCGACCCCACCGACCCGAAAAAAGCCGTTAGCTGGTTCGGCACCCCTCAGCCTGTAGCAAAGATCTTAACAGAGAAATACGGCCACCTTTTCAAACACGTCGCGATCATGTGGTGGGAAAACGACTACCCATTGCGTGTTGGAGATCGCAACTTTTTCAAGAAGGGAGAATACATCGATAAATCAGTGATTGACCTTTTTTCGCTGCAAATGATCCGCGGAAATGCAGAAAGCCTGAACGACCCGAATGCGATCATTATCTCAAGGTCAACCGCCGCGTCAATTTTCGGAGACAATGATCCGATCAACAAGGTGGTCAGAGTAAGTGCATCGCGGGACGCAACGGTCACTGGCGTATATGAAGACATCGCGGCTAACTCAATGTTTGGCGACATTCAGTTCTTTGGAAATTTTGAAGGACTGAAGAGCAGCGTCCCTCAATTAAGAGAGAATGAAACAAATTGGGGAAATAACGCCTGTCGAATTATCGTTCAAACTCTCGACAACGTCTCGATTGAACAAGCTAGTGCTGCAATTGCGGATCTCTATATTAAAGATAGCCCGGAAGTAGTGTCGGAATATTCTAAAAAATATCAGACTCGTGTGTGGTTGAACCCAATGAAGAACTGGTACCTGTATTCAGAATTCAAAGATGGCTATCCTGCCACCGGACGCATCACCTTTGTATGGTTGTTTGGAATTGTTGGAGCATTCGTGTTGGTGCTCGCCTGCATCAACTTCATGAATTTGAGTACCGCACGCAGTGAAAAACGTGCACGCGAAGTTGGGGTGCGTAAAGCGATCGGCTCAATGAGATCACAGCTCGTCAATCAATTCCTGAGTGAATCATTCCTGATTGTCGCGCTGGCATTCGCAGTTGCATTGCTTGTCGTTTCTTTTGCATTTCCCTCTTTCAACCAGCTGGCAGACAAAAAGATAGCGCTTCCTTTTACCAACATCTATTTCTGGATGTCGAGTCTTGTCTTCATCATCATCACTGCATTCCTCGCAGGACTGTATCCTGCTTTTTATCTTTCGTCGTTTCAACCGGTTAAAGTTTTGAAGGGAACATTTCGGGTTGGCAAGTTCGCCTCGCTGCCACGCAAGGTCCTTGTGGTGATCCAGGTTGGTGTTTCAGTGATACTCATCATCGGAACGGTCATCGTGTATCAGCAGATTCAATTCACGCAGCAGCGTCCGGTCGGTTACGATAGACAAAATTTGATCCGCATCCCTATTCATGATGCGGAATTCGACAAGAACAAGCTCGTCATGAGAGATCAATTGCTTTCGAGCGGCGTTGCGACCGACGTTACGTTTTCGAGTAGTCCATTGACTGCCATTTGGGATAACTGGAGCGGGTTTAACTGGCGTGGAAAAGATCCCGACTCCGATCCGAATTTCACAGTAACATGGGTTGACGAGGAGTACGGGAAATCTGTTCAATGGAAAATATTGAAAGGGAGAGATTTCTCCCGTGATCATTCGACAGACGTAAATGGCGTGATCATTAATAAGGCCGCGGCAGACTATCTCAGGCTCGAAAATCCTGTTGGTGAAGTGATCTCGAACGGTAAGGCAGGACGGGAAATTATCGGAGTAGTGGAAGACTTGATCGTGGGAAGTCCTTATGAGGCTGTTGCCCCGGGTTTTTATTGGTTGGACAAAAATTTAACCAACAACAGTCTCGGGCAAATGATCGTAAGACTTGACACCGACAAAAGCACTGCTGAATCTTTGTCCGCGGTTGAGGCAATTCATAAGAAGCTGGTGACTTCATCGGCTTTCGAATACAGTTTTGTGGATGAAGAATATGGAAATAAATTCAAAGCCGAGCAGCGGATCGGCAACCTGGCGTCAGTATTCGCGGCGCTCGCCATATTTATCTCGTGCCTTGGCTTGTTTGGATTGTCGTCGTTCATCGCGGAACAAAAGACGAAAGAGATCGGTGTCAGAAAAGTTATCGGTGCTTCGCTGTTGAATATCTGGATGTTGCTATCGAAAGAGTTTGTCGTTCTGGTATCGATCTCATTGGTGATGGCGATGCCGATAACCTACTACTATCTGAATCAATGGCTGTTGACGTTCCATTATCACACCGCGCTCAATGGGTGGATATTTATGACTGCCGGTGCAGCAGTCTTATTGATCACACTACTCACTGTAAGCTTTCATGAAGTAAGGGCAGCCACCGCAAACCCGGTGAAGAGCTTGCGAAGCGAGTAAGACTTCATGAAAGCATTTCTAAGGAACCAAATAAACAATTCTAAAGAACCAGACCACTACTTAGTCGTTCGGTCATTTAATTTTGTACTTCGAGACCCACACTCGTAGTGTAAATCTTTGATTCCATTCTGCATCAAACGATTTCAAGGCCATTGTGTACTCAGATTAGCGGTTACTTAAAATTGTACCTTTTTCCATCTTTCTCCGATTTTTTGAAAATAGAAATGTACTTCGAGAATATTCGAATTCAAGATGCATTCAAAGAATATGGTCAGTTTCTTCCCGATTAGCCCTTAAAGTAGAAAAGTGCTAAAATCCGAGAATCTTCCTGAATAAAATCTTGATTAGGAAATGACTTTACCGGGCCTTTATTTTAGGGGCAATTAACCGAAGAGAAAGAAGACGATTAGCAATATGCACCTTCAACACCTCATCAGTCGCCTGCTCCATTACAACCTTTGGGCTAACGAGCGACTTAATGGCTGGTTGTTAACGCTCGACCGAAACATCCTTTATCAAAAAACAGGTTCAAGCTTCGGAACCATTGATCGAACGCTTCAGCATATTTTGGATGCACAATTTTATTGGCATACCATCATGTTCCAGGGACAGATCAATGAGTTTAGTCAGCCCCTGCGAGAAAATGTTGCCGACAAAATCATTAATGAACTTAATGTAAGTTCTCAACAGTTGGTCAATAGCTTTACATTGTTGAATGAACAACAATTACTGGAGTGTATAAGAGCCTCTGATAGCAGGCAGAGTCGGTATGAGTACATTCTGCATGTGGTCAATCACAGTTCATATCACCGGGGGCAAATAGTGACCATGTGTCGCGCTCTGGGTGTAAAAGGGGATATCCCTGTGACCGACTATGATGGGTACCTTTGGTGGGTGGAAAATAGATGATCTAAAAGCCGGTCTGCTTTGTCCCTCATTTCTGACTACAAGAAAAGTAGATTCGACTACATTGGAATGGCAAGAGCTTCAGAGCTTTGTGATAAAAAAAATGAAAATCATCGTTACGGGCTCACTGGGCCATATCAGCGAACCACTGACTCGTGAGTTAGTGCAGAAAGAACACTCGGTTACGGTTATCAGCAGCAAAGCCGAAAGAAAAAAAGACATTGAATCAATTGGCGCAAATTCGGCCATCGGCACAATGGAAGACGCTGATTTTCTATCCGCGGTTTTCAAAGGAGCTGATGTAGTTTATGTGATGGAAACGCTGGGCGCTCACAGTTTCATGGATCCAAATCTTGACCTGATGGCAGCTATTACAAAGATTGGCAATAATTACAAACAAGCCATTCAACAGTCAGGTGTAAAGCGTGTGGTGCACCTCAGCAGCATTGGCGCCCATACTGATAAAGGCAATGGCATTCTTGCTTCTCATTATAATGTAGAAAACATTTTGAAACAACTTTCCAACGATGTTTCCATTAAATTTATGCGCCCGGTTGGTTTTTACTACAATATGCTGGCGTTTATACCAACCATAAAAACACAAGGGGCAATCGTTTCAAATTACGGCGGCGATGACAAAGATCCCTGGGTTTCGCCTTTGGATATTGCTGCCGTTATTGCCGAAGAAATTGAAAAACCTTTTGATGGCAGGACAATCCGTTACATCGCGAGCGATGAGGTTTCGCCAAATGAAGTGGCAGGTATTTTAGGCGAAGCTATCCGCAAACCTGATTTGAAATGGCTCGTCATTTCTGATGAGCAAATGCTAAATGGCATGTTGGCAGCAGGAATGAACACAAATATTGCCAAAGGTTTGGTGGAGATGAACGCGGGCTTTCACCGCGGTGTACTGTATGAAGATTATAACCGGAACAGGCCAACTCTGGGTAAAGTGAAATTGAGGGAATGGGCAAAGGAATTTGCTACGGTTTATAACCAAAAATAAATCAAATTTTATATGAACACACGAGAAATTACAATCGCAGGAGGAAGTAAAAATCCTTTGAAAATTAAGCGTTTCGGCTATGGCACGATGCGCCTTACAGGAGAAGGCATTTGGGGAGAGCCGGCAAACCGGCCAGAAGCCTTGCAAATATTAAAACAATGCATGAAAAGTGGTGTCAACTTTGTGGATACTGCTGATTATTACGGCCAGGATGTAACGAACAGGTTGATAAAAGAAGCTTTATATCCGTACCCCGATGACTTGGTGATCTGCACAAAGGTGGGCGGTGCAAGAAAACCGGATAAAAGCTGGATTCCATTTAATCGTCCTGAGAATTTGCGCAGCAGTATTGACAATAATTTAAGTACTCTGAAACTGGACCAGATAGCACTTGTTCATTTTAGAGTTATCCATGGAAGTGATGTGCCCTTTAAAGAATCAATGCAAGCGATGTTCGAAATGCAGAAGGAGGGGAAGGTATTGCATGTGGGTGTAAGTAATGTTAGCCCGGATGAATTGCAAACAGCAATAGCAATGGGAACGATTGCCACCGTTGAAAACATGTATGGACATGGTCAGCGCAGGTCAGTAAAATTAGCGCATGGTGGAGAAACCAGAGGAGGGGAGGAAGTGCTTGCGATCTGCGAGAAAAACAAAATACCGTTAGTGCCTTACTTCTCTTTATTTCTGTCTATGCCCAAGAAGGACGATCGTATTTCGACGATGGCAAAAAAATATAATACTACGGATGTTCAAATGAACCTAGCCTGGTTATTGCATCGTTCTCCGTGGATATTGCCAATACCGGGGACTTCATCCCTAAAACATTTTAAAGAAAATTTAAAAGCAACGGAAATAAAATTGAGTGAAGAGGACATGAAGTTTCTTGATTGAATGGGAATTTAGAAAAATGAAAACTGTATTAATAACAGGCGCCAACAAAGGGATTGGTTTTGAAACAGCAAAACAATTGGCTCAATTGGGTTATTTTGTTTATTTGGGCAGCAGAGATAACGCGAGAGGTTTGGATGCCATAAACAAATTAATCGGGCTGGGAATTTCAAACGTAGAATCAATAGAAATTGATGTTACGGATATTGATTCTATTAAAAAAGCAAAACAAGAATTGGAAAGCAAAGTAAGGGCACTGGATGTGTTGATAAATAACGCAGGTATTGCCGGAGAGTTGCCTCAAAACATATCCACCGGTGCCATGGAACACCTGCGGAAAGTATTTGAAACCAATTTTTTTGGCGTGATACAAACAACGCAACAATTTATCAGTCTTTTAAAAAAATCAGATGAACCGGTTATCGTAAATGTTTCCAGCGAATTGGGTTCCTTAACTGTTCATAGCAATACGCAAAATCCTAATTACGGAATTTATGATGCCTACAGTTGTTCTAAAACTGCGCTAAATGCCTTTACCGTCATGTTAGCGAATGAAATGAGAAACACCAATTTCAAAATAAACAGTGTTTCCCCGGGTTATACCGCTACCGATTTAAATCAGCATCAAGGCATACAAACAGCAGAACAAGGTGCGAAATATATTGTGAAGTTTGCAACTTCGGGCAATGCTGCCGCTGTCACTGGAAAATTTTTCAAGGGAGAGGAAATACCCTGGTAAGAAAAACAAAATAACAAAACCGTTACATTACCAGGGTATAAAAAGCAGTCCAGTAAAAATATAAAAACATGCAACCGCTCCGAATTAAAGTCATAAGCGAATTTCACCGGCTCAGGGGATTACCTAAGCCTGAGCATCCATTAATCAGCGTGATAAATGTTGCCGATCTAAAACGTACACACGATAATAATGAACCGGTAAATTTCGTATTTGATTATTATTCTATTTCGTTGAAAAGAAATTGCATTGGCAAATTCAGGTACGGACAGCAGCAATATGATTTTGATGAAGGCACGATGTTTTTCATATCACCCAACCAGGTTTTTGGACTTCAACATAGCAAAAGCGAAACGTCTAAGCAGACTGGTTGGATGCTGCTCATTCATCCCGATTTTTTATGGAACACGCCTTTAGCAAAAAGAGTAAAGCAATACGAATATTTCGATTATTCGGTTCATGAAGCTTTATTTCTTTCAGAGAAAGAAGAAGCAATCATTGCCGGTGTTATGCAAAACATTCAGCAGGAGTATCATTCCAACATCGATAAATTCAGCCAGCGTGTAATTATTGCTCAGGTTGAGTTGCTACTTACTTATTCGGAACGGTTTTATCAGCGCCAGTTTATTACTCGTAAAATTTCCAATCATCAAATCCTGAACCGTTTGGAATATATGTTGGATGAATATTTCAACAGCGATAATTTAATAGGGAAAGGATTACCAACTGTTCAACACATTGCCGAAACATTGAACGTGTCGCCAAATTATTTAAGCGGATTGCTTAAGACATTAACAGGACAAAGCACGCAGCAACACATTCACGATAAACTTATTGAAAAGGCAAAAGAAAAATTATCAACTACCGATTTATCCGTGAGCGAAATTGCCTACGAATTAGGGTTTGAACATCCACAATCGTTCAGCAAATTATTCAAAATAAAAACTAATTTTTCTCCTTTAGAATTTCGGCAGTCGTTTAATTAATTCAAATCATTCAAAAGATAACAGGGCTGCCTATAACAGAGCACCACTGACTCAGCCTTGCTCTATTAAACTTATATCTTTGAATTTCGCAAACAAAAAAAATGAAAACCACATCAGTGGAAGAATTTTACGGAGAAATTAATACGCAAATCCCCGAGGGATAAGCAAAGAGATAGGACACTTTAATGTTTTCAACATTGCCGACATCATGGCGAAGTATAAGATAAAACCGTTCATGCCCTACAACCGGAGAGCTTACTACAAAGTCAGTTTGATCAATGTAAAAAATAGGTTGTCCTTTTTGCAACAGGAATTAAAGGCCTATAGAAAGAGAATTGATTGGAAGAATCTTTTTCTTCAATTTTTCTATTTTGGTACTTTATTTTTTTATCCTACTTACTACGCATTCGAACTAATAGCACTAAGCGGCATGCATGTTTAGACCGCACGAGAAGTCTTGCCTTTGGTAAATTAGAATCGCTGGTAGTACTTAGTTTGAAACATTTCCAAGCAAAGCGCTGCCGATGATTGGGATTTGGTACCGGGATAACTGCACGCTTGTTTGCCAATTCTTTCGCGCGCCGTTACGCTTGGAGATAATTGTTAAAAAAATGTAACTTACTCCTTCACCAAACCCAACCTTACCTTATGGACACGAAAAAATTCTTGGTCGGCACGCTGGTCGGCGGCGTCGCGTTCTTCTTTCTCGGCTATCTGATCTACGGTCTTGCACTGGCGGGCTTTTTCAGTTCGCATTCCGCTCCCACAGCGGGTGCAATGAAATCAATGGAGAGTATTGTGTGGTGGTCGCTCATTGTCGGTAACCTATCTTCAGGTGCGCTGCTGTCCTACATTTTCCTGAAGTGGGCTCGCATTTCTTCTTTTAGCACTGGAGCAAGTGCCGCAGCAACCATCGGATTTTTTATTTCCTTAAGCATGGACCTGATTCGATTTGCCACACAGAATCTGTTTGACCTAACCGCTACGCTCGCGGATGTTGCCGTGGGTACCGTGATGACTGCTATTGCTGGAGGGTTGGTTGGAGCGGCGTTGGGAATGGGGAACAAGGGCTGAGCAATATTTTGGAAATCAAAAAAGCATAGGTGGGCATAAACTTTAAAACCTTGAAGCGAAAATAGAATTACAGCTTGCCGATAGACTCCAATTTTATAAAACTCGTTTCCTGTTTCAAAATTGGAACATCGAAGTATAAAAACTCCTGGAGGCGTAATGGCTAATAGGGCTTCTGAGGATTGAAAGCGACATTGCCAGTTTAAACCAGTAGTTTCAGGCGATTTTATATTCGCTCGTTGTTGTCAAAACCACTTCAGGAATTACTTATTTACTCAACTCTGTTTTCAAATGGCTCCTGAGTTCTCTATTAGACTGGATGCGGACAGAAATTAACCTACTCAGCTCTTCTGTAATGTCTTGCGAGAATCCCATTGCAGATTTCATAAAATTGTCATTATACAATCTGTAGAAATCTGTCTTTGCCTTTTCGGGATGATGAGCAAATATCAACCAATAAAAATCGAGAACATCCATCTGCTCGCCAACAAAGGATAAGAACTTACTATTAGTCCAATTATTAGCGTCCTGCATTCTTTGCTTTACCGGGTTGCGCTCGTAGTAGCTTATAATCTCCTTTTCTAGTGTGTTATTCTTAATCAGGTCCAACTGACCACTAAATTTAACGGAAGAGTATGACGTACTCAAAGGATCATAGGGTGATTCTGACCGTGTAAAATCGTATATAATTCTTGCTATGGAGTCATTTGATATGGGAAGCTTTCCCCCGTTATAAGTCACGTAGCTAAATATGAACCTATTAGCCATCTTTTCAAGTTTGAGGTATTTATTTTGCAAACGGCCCAGCTGTATCGAATCTTCCTCAAGATCCGAATCGATCTGCCGCAAATAACCTTTCCCTTTTTCAGCGTCGGCGCGTTGCTGTCTCCAACTTTCCACATAGAAAGAGACAGAGACGCCGAATACAATAAGGGCAGCTTCTAGAAAAATTCCACCAAGGCTTTTTGTTAGCTTCATTCTGCAAGATTTTATTCAAACTTAAGTAAAGTAAATTAAAAGGGAACGACCTAGTGGATCGTTTCATCTTCATTGATTTCAAAAAAAGACAGGATGTACTGGGCTACGTTGAAATATTTCATGAAGGGGGGAGTTTCAGGTAACCAGATCAGGTGAAAGATTCTCTGCATGCTTATCAATTGTCTAAAAGAGGGAATTCACTTCGGGTGATGGCCGAAGCCGTGAGATGGGGGAAAAGGGGTGCCCGCATAAATACCATTAGTCCTGGAATAATTATTACTCCACTGGCAAAAGATGAGCTATCGGGACCACGAGGTGATGGCTATCGTCTAATGATTGAGCTTTTGTGCTGTGGGGAGAGCAGGCACGCCCGATGAAGTTGGAGCGGTTGGAGCTCTGTTGATGGGCGTAGATGGCGCATTCATTACTGGAAGTGATTTCTTAATGGATGGCGGAGTCACCGCTGCATATTGGTACGGAGAATTGGCGCCACCACAAAACTGAATTGGTTCGGTTCTTTAAGAATAATAAGCATCGTCATTAGGAGCAGGCTGTCATGAAATCCACGGTATCACTAAAACTATACAACGTTGTATAATTTTTAGGGCTAATTGAAACGATTGTGCTAATTTAAAAAACCGTCAAGATAATTTAATATTGCTTTCGTTTGCATCATAAGGCTTACATGTCCCTGCGAAGGAACAATAGCCAGGTGCGATTTTGGCATCGGTGTCAAATCTGATACACCACCTCCAAGTAGCTGGTAAGTTTTCATCAACTCAATTTTATCCAGCCCGTCATTGTCGCCCGAAATGAGCAATACTGGTATAACCATCTTCGCTATATTAGAATCACCGCAGTTAAATGGTGCCCCTGCAAAATCAATCATCTGTTGTATGAACTTTCTCCACTTAGTTTTGTCAGGTGCTATCGAATCGTATGCTGCTTTCAATGGCGTGTTATCAAAAAAATCAGGTTTGAAATCTTTAAACGCACCGTTTACTACTGGGAGCCAACCACTGGTTTTATAAGTAGAAGAAATAATCACTAATTTTCGTATCCGTTTAGGGTTTTGTATTGCCAATTGGTAAGCTACTGAGCCACCCATACTATATCCTGCAACATCAGCACTATCAACTTTTAAGTAGTTCATTACACCTTCTACATCACTTGCAAGGTTAACTATATCTAATTTTCTGTCTGAAAAAGGTGAGTGTCCATGTCCCTGGAATTCAATTGCAATAACTTTTCTTGTTTTTGCCAAATCAGGTATTAATTGCCCCCAATTCATGTTAATGGTATAAAAAGCACCATGTAGTAAAACGATGGGTTTACCCTTTCCATATACTTCGTAATAAACTTTAATACCATTAACAGGTGCGTAGCCACTGGCGGTAGGTTTGCTTTGTTGCCCGTTAGCTTGAAATACTTTAAAAAAAAGCATAGCAATTAGTATCATCGATTTTTGGATATTAATTCCTTTAAATACTCTTTTCATAAAATGTTATTTAAATTTTTTTGGTTAATAGTTCCTCTAAGAAATTTAATGTCATTGTGAAACCTTCCTTGAAACCCATTTGAATTAGCCTTTCAATGTCAGCAAGTGTTTTGTGCTTAATGACGATGCTTACTTTTGTCTTTCCGTCTTGTTCGCTGAAATTTAATTCCCAATTTGAACTCGGCATTTCCGTGTTAATGTTCTCGTCTTTGTCAGTAAATGACGACACCCACTTGATATGATTTTTTGGACTAATAAAAGCAAAAGCTTGAATACCCCAATGTTCCTGTCCATCGGGAAGAATCATGGCATAAAATCTTCGTCCACCTATTTTGAAGTCCATAGTTTTTGTTTTGGAAGCCAAAGGTTTAGGTGCCCACCATTGGTCAAGAATTTCTGGTTTAGTGAATGCATCCCACACAAGTGGAAGTTCAGCATGAAATTCTCTTGTTATCAATACCGAGTTGTTTGTTTTGTCAACCGTAAAATCAAATTTTAAATTGTTCATTTTCTATTTTTTTTAATTGTTGATAATAAATTATCTAATTGATTAAATCGAGTTTCCCAAATCTTTCGGAACTGTTCCAGCCATTTGTCTATCTCTTTCATTTTGTCAATTTCAAGGGAGTAGTAAATTTCTCTGCCTTGATGTTCTTGTTTTATCAGTTCGCATTCTGTCAAGATGCGTAGGTGCTTTGAAACTGCTTGTCGTGTTGTGTCAAAGTGCTCGGCAATGGCATTGGGCGTCATTGCCTGTAATGCAAGTAAGACGATTATGGCTCGTCTTGTTGGGTCTGCAACTGCTTGAAAAATATCTCTACGCATTTTCTAATTTTTAATGAAACTAATTGGTTGCAAATATACGTGCAACCGATTAGTTTCGCAAATTTATTTTATGTCGTGGTTAAACTATTTCTCTGGTTTTTGAAAGCCCAATGCACTAAAGTTCAATAAAAATGACTAACGAAGGTCCTGAACTAATTTGTAGTAATTTTCTGATTTATAATTAGTTAAAGGTTAGAAACATCGAACGCAAAACGACTACAGGCCCTAAAGCGTAACCAAAAGGGGGTTTGGCCATGATTTCCGTCCCAGCTGATCTTCGCAATATTGAAACGTGCTGTAACCAGATCCTAGGAACTCGCTATGAATGTTGAAACAAACTGTAACCATCAAATGTAACCCCGAATCGTGGCGGATTTGGGTCAATTTTCGCCCGAGTTCGCCTGCCTGTGATTTGTTCAGGTTTGTCTCAACAAAGCGAGTCGCTTGGCTAAGAGACAGGTCTTGGGGTCCTCTAGAAGCTGAGACTCTTTTGAATTAAGCCCTTGGGTGGCAAAGATTATGTATCAGTTTGAGCTGATTTGAGAATGTCGTTTCATCGAACCTGGTTAAACTCGCTGGGTGTCCTCCAACAAGAAGAGCAACATTTTCAATCTTGGCGCCCGCCTTTAACAAATGATTCCGATAGGAAAACTTGATCGCGTTAACTCCTTTTTTGCCAGGCGAGGACAGCCTTAAGAGTCCGTTGATCATTTGTCTAACGGCACTAGTATTGAGCTTCTTGCCAGTGGTCTTTACAAAAAGGTTCTTGGATAACGGAAACCTCATTTTCTTATAGGTCAGGTAATGCTTAAGTACATAGACCGAACCAGCTGGCAGAGGTACTTCTCTTAGACGATTATCGCGCTTTCGGTCACGCAGAATTAATGCTTCATTCTGTTTACTGTAATCACCGTCAAGAAGGTTGATCAACTCAACTGCTTTGATGCCGGTGCCGTACATGCATTCAAATACTGCGATATCTAACAGAGACACGTATGCACCCGAATCTATTGTGTGAAAAAGTTTTTTTATCTCGCTGATGGGGACATAGGTGGGCACTACAGGTGCCGTATTTAGAGACTCCAGTATGATGAATGGATTAATCATCACCTCTTCTATGAGTACAAGAAAATTGAAGAATACCCTTACAGTCGACACATAAGAATTTATAGTCCTGGGTGCCAGGTCGCCTGCATATAATGCGGCTTGGAATCCTTTGCAAGACTTAATAGTGGGTCTAAAAATGTCAACATTATTTTCTTCGCAGAATTCGAAGAAGCCATTTATAACTTGTTTAGCTCGCGTCAGGTACTCGTCATCACAGTGATCCTTTCTCTTGTGAGCTACGAATTTATTTAGAAGAAGCGCCTCTTTTCCCATTGGCTTGAATAAACGATTTAACATCAGCTCTCAATGACTCAACACGGCTGCAAATCACATCGAAATCGAATGTGTCCTTTACAATTCCGTTAGCAACCGCAGCACTTATGATCCCGTTCTTATGACACGCGCTTAGAAGTTCCTTTTCGGACGGGTAATCAATTTCGAGCCTTCCAACTGTCGCCAAATGTTGGCGAAGCTCAGGTTTTGACGATTTCAGAATTCTTTGACCATATCCCTTCGTGATGCGAAAAATGATCCCGGCGCGATTCTTGAAAAGCGCACAATCATCGAGCAGTTCCGCGAATTTTGCAAGGTTCAATGAGTCGCAGTGATTGAATATCAGAAGAGTTCTGTTATTCATGGCATTCAAGTAGTAGATGAGTGCTTCAACAATATTGGGGATAGGCGTATCATACCAATTAACCAGTTTGTGACCCAAGCCAATCTCCAACATCAGATCCGCGAACATATTTGAACACTTGAAACAGTCCATAATAAATACGCTTTCCAGATTTTTCTCCTTATACCGATTGAAGAAGTTCTCCACTCCAGTGCCAGGGTCTGCAATTAGGCACGCAATTGATCTGTGCTTGGCGAGGTCTCCACTGACTTTTTCTAGGATATCGAGACCTTCAGATAACAGCTCAAGGGGCTTTCCCCGTATGAAAAGTTCGACATCAAAGTCTCGCAAGTTTATGCTCATGATCCAAACTTTGCAGTCAAGGTGTCATCAAGAAGGCCCTTCAATGGAATTGGTTTCTTCTTTTTGCTTCCATTCTTATTAGCTTCCTTAGCTTCAGATCTCTGCATCGGCATAAAAAATGGATTCAGACCTATTTTGCTAGGGGCTGAAGGGTTTAAGTGTGAAACTGTTGTCGTTTTTTGAGGTAGATTTTGATCGATTATTGCCATGCCCACCTCCGTCGGATCAACACCACCTGTTGCAGACTTAATTCTATCTATCGCGGCGGCTTTCAAGCCGAGCATATTAGCAATCCCATTTTCGCGCGCCAGGTATAATTCAGAAAAAGCCGTTTGTCCTTCCGGTGTTTGATTGACTTTCGCCTTATCAAATGGATCGTAGTGTCTTAACTCGCCCATAAACTCCATAGAGTCCTTTAGGAAAACAAAGGCGCTTCCAGAAAATCTTTCGTGTCGGTAGATATCCACTTTTTTTTCGTGGCATTTGACACTCACATTGTCGTCCATTGTCTGGTAGTATAGCCCTTCGACCAGCACTTCAGACCTGCTGTAGTCGCGCGGATAGCATTTCCCGAACATAAATGCGATATCTACAGGCTCAAGCGGTAATGAGTTCGTGTCGTCCAAGTTTCTAAAAATCTCATTTGGTGCATCTAGCTCAGCATGAATACCTTTTTTGTTATACATGTCGAGGAAATGATCAACGAATCGATCTACCTCTGTTTCATCATCTAGAAAGGCCGGATCTGCAATAAAAATCTCAATTACTTTTGCCGGACAGGCGTTCTCGCGCTTGGCGGTCAGCCCTTGACCCGTCGCGCCAATGTGAGGGGACATGTAAAACGAGCCCAGCGTTTCCCAAAACCTTTCGATTTCTACTTTGCGATTACTGTTAGAAGTGGGCGCCCAACAGAATTTCCCTTTGTACTTCTGAACTAAGTAGTTGAGCATCCTTCTGATATCTTTGCAAACATTATATGACGCAAAGTCGCAGACAAGTTCCGCTGCAATCCGGTCCCGGCACAACGTAATAGTCTCGTACAATAACTGTTTTATGATCTCGGCGTTTAAACTTGCTACTTTAAGTCGATGCACCATTTTTCGAGACGCCCCATCCATCATTCCTAACAAGATTTTACGCAGTCTTTTATCGGACTTCTTACAGACGAACTCGATATACCACTCGTCCATGAAAAATTGATCGAATGGATTCCTTGCGCTATGCATGTGTAGGTATGCTGCTACCACCTTCCTAATGTAGTCTTCACCTCCGCGGTATATGTTAATCTCTGTTTTATTCTCCTTAATAAAAGTTTCAATGGCTCGGATCTCTAGCCTTTTTTTGCCGTTGATTTTTGGAAAAGCGGTGATCAACGTGTTCACTAGTATCATCACTTTATTGGCCGGGATGCAGTTTGAATGACCTGCGAACACTTTTATGATGTCTGCAACAACTGGATTGATTTTTCGCGCATTATCATTGATCGCCTGCCTGCCTAACACGAAACGCTTAAGATCCTTGCACTTTCGAGCCCTATCCATGTACGAGTAGAATGCGCCGCGTTCGCTCTGAAAACCGAGGTGACTATATTTACCTTCCTTTAGAATGTTATGAATTGAACACAGTGTTGATGCTTTAGGCTCATCGAGATGAGCAATTACTACACTCAATATCGCGAATCGCTGTGCCAGTATCTGCGAATTTCTCTCGAAATGCTCGCTTCTGTAAAATAAGTGTTCGTACTTGTATGCCTTATCGATCGCGTCGTCGATAGTGGCTCGAAATTCGTTTGGCTTTGGTTCCGATTTTGTTTTGGTAATTCTTATTTTAAACTGGAGATCAGGGCTGAATTGTTTTGCTGACTCTTCGATTGAGGGAAGATTATATTTATCGAACAGGGCTTGTGGCAATTTAGATGCCCTGTAAAAAAAGGAAGTCTTTCCACCTTCGCAGAGAAACGTCTCGAACTCGTAAGCCTTGATGACCCCTTTTCTAAATTCCGAACGCCGGACCTTAAGCACATCTGTTTTGACATGATGCAATTCGAGTAGAGCCTCTCCATAGTAGATTTCGCCGCTATGGACCTGAATCAAAGGCGACAAGTACCTGTCGTGGACAAAAGGTAAAACTAGTTGGTTGGGCGCTGACATATCTGGAAATGCGTTTATTAATTTTATTTAAGATTTGTGGCGCTGAAGGTCTAGCGCGATGTTTGCATATACTGTTTTATTTATTGTTCTGTCATTATTCTAAGAGG
>Ga0206942_1142_pt1 | contig 21447 bp, 17 predicted proteins | sample Alteio_BWOrgHeat_6_FD_153253 | JGI IMG/M metagenome (GOLD analysis project Ga0206942, IMG submission 153253) | Enriched cells from forest soil in Barre Woods Harvard Forest LTER site, Petersham, Massachusetts, United States -... | ecosystem: Environmental > Terrestrial > Soil > Temperate forest > O... | reverse complement strand
ATCAAACGCGAGGAATTCGGTCCATACGTCTTTTCGTATTCTCGGATGAGTTTATTCAATAATTCTTCCGTATCCGAATATCGGCCCAATTGAATGAACAGGCTTGAAAGCTCGCGGGCGATACTGGCTTCATCAATACCAATGATCCGGTTCGCTTTGGAAATAATTTTAGCAGAACGCTCAAGGTTGTCTTCGGCATCATCAAAGAGTCCCTTGATCCCAAATAGTACGGCTTGCGTTTCAATGGCGTCTACTAAAAAACCTTTCTTCCCTTCATCTTTACGGAAATTTTCCAAAATTTTTAAAGAAGTATTAATGCTCTCCTCCGCCTGTTCATACTGACCTAACTTGATTTGCAGCTTCGCAATCTTGGTGAGTTCAGCACCATAGAGATAGTCATTATAATCATATTTAACACGAGCTGCATTTTTTGCTTTTGCTAACGTTGCCGATGCCAAATCATATTGATCGGTAAGTTCGTAATAACTGGCAATGTGATTCAAAATCTCCAACTGGTCCTTATGGCCGCTGGCAATTTCCTTTTCTACTATATTAATAAAACTTTCGGCGTAGATTTTCCCTGCGTCTGCAACTTTGTTTGTATAGTCCAAATAAAAATCGGCCAATTTTATTTTTGAGAGGTGTGTCTCCGGTGCATCCGCCCCAAACAGATCCGTTTTAATGCTTACGATATCGGTCAGGTATTTTTCGGCATTCAAATACTTCTTTTCATATATCGCAAGGCCGTAAAGAAATTCCAGCACGTGAGCCGTTACAATGTTGTTGTGTGGGAGCTCGGGGTTTTCAGACAGCATTTTATTGGCGTTGACTTCCAGGTTCTTCGTCCTGTCTCTGTCCAGCTTTGCATCAAACTCCACCGCTTTTAATCGAGCCGCATACGCACTACCCTTATAGTTCTTATTGATCATTCGCTCATACTCCAGTTTGACATTCTGATAACGTGCCGTAGCACCCTGAGCAAGCAATCGCTTGAGGTACTCTTCATAAATAAACGCCGCGAGGTAATGCGTATTTTTATGCAACGTTCTCAGGTTACTCAACGCTTCATAATACCCTGTTCCTTTTGGAAAATCCCGATCCACTTCCAGCCCATTTTCTACCATCAGGTTGGAATGATAAAACTGATTCTTCGCGAATGCTAAGCTACTGCGACCTAAATTTTTTTCGATCCACCGGGCTGTCAACGTAAAGGCGGAATCAGCATTATTGAAATTGCCCTGATTGCGCAACGCATTACTCACATCGGTCATCCATCGGGCGTATTCCTGGTACCTGATTTTCACCTCGTTATCGGGCAGTCTTCTGCTTTTCAAATTCCCCTTATCGTCAACATACGATTCCTGACTGACGGCTCTACCGACAAAGTATTTCTCCTGCTCATGCAAAACATTAGTGGCCTCGATATAATAACCCTGTCCGGTGAGCGCTTCCGCATACAAAATATTCCATCTGGCCGTGAGTGCCTCATTCATAAAATTGCCGGCCGTCAAAATTTTCTTCGACTGATCCAAATACTCGCGGGCAACCCGGTATGAACCGTTCAGGATATACAGTTCACCAATATCAGCCAATAATTGACCATGTTTCTGACTATTCTCCCCGTTGTTGTTGCTGCTGGCCGAAATTGCGGTTTCCACATTGGCGTCAAAATCCCTGATTTTGCCGGAAGCAAGGCTGTATTTGGCCTTCAACAAATAATAAGTAGCCGTGTAAACATTCTGTTGCCCCAACTTTTTAAAAGCATTTTTTTTGAATTTCTCCAAGTTGGAAATGGCCTTTTTATAATCGCCCAATTCATAAGCCGTTTCGGATGCACTTATCATTTTGTCGTACTTGGCTTGTGCTGATGAAAAACGGACTGCGAAAATCAAAAAAGCTATAAGAATAAGGGAATAAGTTTTCATGGGTAATTATTTTAAGGTTAATGAACACTCCTGCTACCACGAAATGCGCATTTCATACATAATTTACCACGAAAAGTAGTGAATTTTTTGCTGATCAGATTATCCGACGGCAGGCAAAAAAGATGAGCCTCCATTCAATGGAAGCTCACTTTACAAGGAAGATTAAGAAAAAATTATTCCTCCTCCTTTTTTACATCAGCTCCCGAAGCCATTTTTTCTTTGATTTTCTTTTCCAATTCGTCCATCAATTCCGGATTGTCTTCAATGAGTTGTTTCACGGCATCGCGACCTTGGCCAAGCTTGTTGCTGTTGTACGAAAACCAGGAGCCAGATTTTTGAATGATGTTCAACTCAACACCGATGTCTACAATCTCACCTGATTTAGAAATCCCACGACCGTACATAATATCAAATTCCACGACCTTGAAGGGCGGAGCCACTTTGTTTTTCACCACTTTTACTTTTACGCGGTTGCCCGTAATGTCGTCCGAGCTTTCTTTGATCTGACCTATTCTTCGGATGTCAAGCCGGACGGAAGCATAAAACTTAAGCGCATTACCGCCGGTTGTCGTTTCAGGATTGCCAAATACGATCCCTATTTTCTCACGGAGTTGATTAATAAATACGCAAGCGCACCCGGTCTTGCTGATAGTGCCTGTAAGTTTCCGCAATGCCTGCGACATCAGGCGAGCCTGCAAACCCATTTTGCTTTCACCCATCTCCCCTTCCAACTCCGCTTTAGGTACGAGCGCTGCAACTGAGTCGATGACAATGATATCAATCGCCCCCGATCGGATGAGGTGCTCGGCAATTTCCAGGGCTTGCTCGCCATTATCGGGTTGAGAGATCAGCAGGTTTTCAGTATCAATGCCTAATTTTTCAGCGTATGTTTTGTCAAAGGCGTGCTCGGCATCGATGAAAGCTGCTAGGCCACCTTTTTTTTGTGCCTGAGCAATGCAGTGCATGGTGAGGGTTGTCTTTCCGGAAGACTCCGGCCCATAAATTTCCGTAACACGACCGCGAGGGATTCCGCCAATTCCCAGGGCTATGTCCAGGCCAAGGGAACCCGTGGAAATGGCCGGAACGTCCATGATCTTTTCATCGCTCAACTTCATCACGGTACCCTTTCCGTATGTCTTTTCAAGTTTATCGATCGTGAGCTGGAGGGCTTTCAATTTTTCTTTTGCTTCTGGATTCATGTCATTTTCTTTAGAATTGAAATGCTAAAATATTTAGTATTTTGCTAAAAACAAAATCCAAGCCCTTATTTAATTTTTCTTTATCATTCTCACCAAACTACTGCAGGTTAAAAATTCTTAAGTAGGCTAAAAAAAAAAACTCAATTGATGCTATTCCAAACAAACTCTTAATTAAATTTCAGTGGATTTTATAAATCATTAGTGCGTCATTCAAAAAATATTAACCCCACAACCATGGCAAAGAAAGCAAAAAAAGCAGCAAAAAAAGGAAAGGCAAAAGCTAAAAAAACAGTTAAGAAAGCAGCCAAAAAGAAAGTTGTAAAAAAGGTCGTAAAAAAAGCTAAGAAAGCAGCTAAGAAGCCTGTCGCTAAAAAGAAACCCGCGGTAAAAAAGCCCGCCCCGGCTCCTAAAGCCTCTGTGCCGGTTGTTCCTGCTCCAACTCCTGCGCCGGCCCCAGCGCCTATGCCTACCAATGACACCCCAACCGGAAGCATGTAAGAAAAATAATTACAAGTAAAAAGCGATACGTTGATGTATCGCTTTTTTTATTCCTGCCGGTTGGGCACTTCAACGGTGAATGTCGTGCCTTCCACAAATTTGGTCTTAAAATGAATCACACCATTCAGTTTTTCAACTGCTTTTTTCGCAATGTAAAGACCAAGGCCGTTTCCTTTAGAATGTTCATTGGCGCGAAAATACATTTCAAAAATTCGAGGCGTATATTCTTCGCGGATGCCCTGGCCGTTATCTTCCACCTCAATAACGGCCATATTCCTATTGACTTTGGCTCTTAGAAAGACGTGAGGGTTTTGGGCGCCCGCAAAATGGATTGCATTTTCAATTAAGTTCTCGACGATAATTTTTATCAAGGCGGGGTAAGAAATTAATGGTATTTGCTCTTGAATGTCTGTTTGAATTGAAATTCTTTTGCTTAGAATCAAGGTTCTAAAACCCTCCATTATCTCCTCGATAATTTCTTTCAAAAAAACTTCTTTATAAATCATTTGCTGTGCGCCAACATCGCTGATGGATTGTAGTTTTTGGAGCATTTTATCAAGGCTTCCGGCTGTTTCGCTTACTTTTTCAAACAGCTCCAGCGAAATGGGGTCTTTCACCGTAATCTTGGCTACACCTGCCAATCCTAGAAAAGTCGTAATCGGCCTGCGGAAATCGTGCGAAGAACGATAAAAGAAAGTATCCAGTTCTTTGTACGCTTGTTTCAACTCTGTCGTTCTCGCCTCGATTTTGTTTTCCAATTCTTTGTTGATGTTGGCAATGGCTTGCGAGGCTTCAATCAGCTCTTCCGACTGTGCCTGGATTTCTTCTTTTTGCTCATGCAACATCTTGTTTGCTTTGATCTTTTCTCTATAATATTGATAACCGATGAATCCAGCCACCACTAATAAAAGGAAACCGCCTGTTGAAGAATATAAAATCCAATTCTTTCTCGATAATTCGGCTTGTTGAAGTTGCATTTGGTTCCCTTGAGCAGCTTGTTTTTGTTTCAGTAACTCAATGTCTCTCTCCTTCTTTTCAACATCGTAGATGGCTTCGACTTCGGCCAGTTTTAGCGCACTGACATCTGAGTAAACACTATCGTTGAGACGCTGATATAATTTCTGATATTCGAATGCTTTCTTAAAGTTGCCGATCGTTTGATAATAAGTGGCAAACAAGCTGGCATTATTTCGCTGGAGCAGAATGGATCCTGTTTCATGAGAGAGTTTTAATGCTTTGTTAGAAAACTCAAGTGCTTCGCCTAATCGACCTACCTTTAACAACAAACGAGCAATACCGTTATACGATATTGCTAAGCTTTGTTTGTTTTCAGTTTTTTCCTCCAGCGAGATGCATCTTCGTTGATAGTCCAAGGCTTTATCGATTTGATTAAGTGCTTCATAAACAAGGGATATATTAAAAATAGATGCAGATATACCTAAGATGTAGCCCAACTGCTCCCTGATTCGTAGCGCCACTTCATGTTCCTGAATGGATCGGGCGTAATCCTTCTTCAGCAAATAAACAAGACCAATTACGTTGTGGCAATTGGCAACTCCTTTTTTGTCACCAATTGCTTCCCGGATCATTAATGATTTGTTTGCATACTCCAAGGCCACGGTATAATCACTTTGATCCTTTTTAATCCAGGCTAATTCCGCATAACACAAAGCAGTTTCCGCCTGCAAGCCTAACCGATCGCTAATTTTTAATGCTTTAAAAAAATATTCAGCGGCTACCTTAAATTGTGAAAGCTCCTCATACACACTTCCAATTTGGATTAACACCTTTGAATACTGAGGAGGAAAAGCATACTTCTTCGTAAGTTCAAGAGCTTCAAAATCAAGACTGAGCGCAGACGTGTAATTGCTATGCTGAAATGCCAGTTCAGCCTGGTTAAGCTTACAGGCTATTTGGTGGTAATAGTCGTCCAATGAATAAGCCGCAAGGCACATTTTTTCGGCATAATCGTTTGACAAATCATATTGCAAAATATTTTTATAAGCCTGATTGTAGATATTCCAAATATCCATTTGAAGGTATCGGTCTATCGCTTTGTCTTTTTCAACAAAAACATTCGCTGAATCCAATAAAGCAATAGCCTCACGATTTTTCCACAACAACACGTAAACGGAGGCTATATTTTTATAAATACCCGGTAAACTTCTTATATCGCTGTTTAAACTCTGGGATCTGGCTTTCCTGTATAATAAAAGCGCGGAATCATACCTCGCCATTTCGCGATAGCAATTGCCCCACAAAACCAAATTATAAGATACATCCGCTTCGTTATTGACAACGCTTACCTGATCAGACAACCGATAATATCCAATTGCTTCTTTGAATTCGGATTTAGCAGAATAGCTCAAGCCAATCATGGTATAAGCATACTTTATTCCTTTTGGATAATTGATGGATTGACCTAGCCGTAAAGATTCGTGAGCGTAATTCAACGCGAGGCTATCATTAAAATCATAGTATTGGTAGGCGAGCTGATTAAGCACTCCCACGCGCTCTCGCTCAGTCAGTTTGCTTTTTAAAAGTGCTTCTAAACTATCCTTTACATCAGGCTGGGAAGCAACAGGCAAAACTAAAATGAGCCAAAATGATACGGATATAATACCCTTTCCTACCGTAATCACACCTGTCAAATTTTTTCAAGTTTACGAAATAAAGAATACTTTCCATCCGGCCTATAAGAGTAATCCTTTTACGGTTAAAGCCTTTAACAAACAAATCCGGATGTCATATAAATCATATAACTTTATTGTAGTCTATTATTACATCGTATGAGCAATTTTACTCTCAAAAAATTTTTATCGCGAAGTGAGCTACAGCGCGAAAAGCTGAAAGACTATCGAAATATTGTATTGGTCCAAGTCATCATTGTTGTTTTCGGCCTCGTCTTGTCAGAGCCGATCATCGAAAATTCAAAAAGTGAGATTTCTAAGTTGATCATTTCCGTGTTTTCATTTTTCGGTGCAGCCTATGCGTTCTTGCTCTGGGATTTGCTGAGGAATTTTACAAATAGCCGTGCCTTGATTCTTTCCATTCTGATTGTACTCTCCGGAATTGTATTCACCGGCATGCTGGTCGAATTTCCCTATTACCAACTTATTCATATCCACGATCGCCAAATGTACCTCCTCACGATCCACAGCCTACTTTTCCCCATCGAAATCACGGTGATCAGTTTTTCCCTGCGTGATATTTTTACCGGTGAGTTCATGACTTCCGACAAACTTTGGGGTGCAGCCAGTATTTTTATCATGATTGGAATTTCCTTTGGCAGCCTCTATGACCTCATTTCGATTGCCCGGCCGGGAAGTCTTGGTCAAAATTTTGAATTAGGTCTTCCGAATTATTCCGAATGTGTAACTTACAGCTTTTGCATTTTGGGTGGCATTGACCCCGGACTAGAACCGGTAAGGCTTATTCGAAACATCAGTGTACTGGAAGCAGTGTGGGGCGGACTTTATGGTATGCTCATCATCGGAAAACTGTTGGGATTGCCCCGGGCTGAAAAGGATAATCAATAAACGAAATCAAATTTTAAAACTATGAATAACCGCAGGCTTCCATTCATCATCTTAGGCGTAGTAGCCCTCATTATTGTTCTTACGCTCTCTTCGAGTTTGTGGTTCACCATCGAGGCCACCGACAGGGCTATTATGTTCTACCCGTTTGGAAGCGGGTTGGATAAACAAAATGTCATCGGGCCCGGCACGCACATGAAAGCCCCTTGGAACGACGTGTATGTTTATAAAGTAAACGAAATGTCATCCGATGAAAACATGGACGTACTGGATAAAAATGGCTTGTCGATTCATGTCGATATTACAGTTCGTTTTTTTCCGGTTCCCAACAAAATTGGTTTCATTCACGAGCAATTCACAAAAGACTATGTGAATGTCTTGGTTATTCCCGAAGTGCGCTCTACCGTTCGCCAGGTCATGGGTCGCTACACGGCTGAGGAGATCTATTCCACCAAGCGGGCAGAAGTGGAAAGTGCAATCAAAAACGAAACGGAAAAAATCCTAAACCAAAACAATGTCAATGCAACTGCTGTTTTAATACGATCCATCGCCTTGCCGGAACAGATCAAACAGGCCATTGAAAATAAATTGCAGCAGGAACAAGAGTCGTTGGCCTACCAATTTCGGCTGACTAAAGAGCAAAGCGAGGCAGAGCGCAAGCGAATTGCAGCAGAAGGCGAGTCGCGGGCCAATAATATTATTAATAACAGTTTGTCCGACAAATTATTGAAAATGAGAGGCATAGAAGCTACCCTGGAGCTTTCCAAATCACCCAATTCCAAAATAATTGTGATCGGGTCAAGCAAAGACGGCATGCCGCTTATCTTAGGCAACAACTAATTATTGAACACTTCTTTTTTCTGATAACACTTCATTCTATCTTTAAAACGAAAGTTTAAAATTCAATTTTATGGCGAAGACTGCGGAACTGATTATCGATGGGAAATCCTACAAACTACCCATCATCGAAGGCACAGAACATGAGGTAGCCATTGACATCAGCAATTTGCTGGAAGAGGCAAAAGTAATCACGCTGGACCTTGGCTACAAAAATACGGGGGCTACTAAAAGTGCCATCACCTTTCTGGATGGAGATAAAGGAATCCTTCGTTATCGCGGCTATTCCATTGAAGACCTGGCCGCCAAATCTTCCTTTCTGGAGGTTGCCTATCTGTTGATCTTCGGTGAGTTGCCAACGGATGAACAACAGAAAAAATTCACCGAGGACATCAAAATGCATACGATGGTGCATGAAGACACCCGTAAAATATTGGATGGGTTTCCTTCTTCTTCGCATCCGATGGGCGTTTTGGCATCAATGTTTTGCGCTCAAACCGCGTTCTATCCCGAATCACTGGATCCTAACCGGTCGGCAGAAGGTGTCTATTTAAGCATTGTGCGTTCCCTGGCCAAGATGCCGACCTTTGCTGCCTGGGCTTACAAAAATGCAGTGGGTCACCCGGTGAATTACCCTGATAATTCACTGGATTATTGCGCTCGATTTATGAAAATGATGTATGCCCTTCCGGCCGAACAATACGAAGTTGACCCGGTAGTTGCTGATGCACTCGATAAATTACTGATTCTCCATGCCGACCATGAACAGAATTGTTCAACGTCAACCGTGCGCATCGTAGGTTCGTCTAAAGCCAGCATTTATTCATCCATCTCTGCCGGCATCAACGCACTATGGGGCCCATTACATGGCGGTGCCAACCAGGAAGTGATTGTCATGCTGGAACAAATTAAAAACGATGGGGGTGATACGGAAAAGTGGATTAATAAGGCAAAAGATAAAAACAGCGGTTTCCGTCTGATGGGTTTTGGTCACCGTGTTTATAAGAATTTTGATCCTCGCGCCAAGATCATCAAGAAAGCAGCCGATGACGTGCTCACAAAATTGGGGGTAAACGACCCTGTACTTGACATTGCTTTGAAGCTGGAAGAGGTTGCTTTGCGCGATCCTTACTTTATCGAAAGAAAACTTTATCCCAACGTCGACTTCTATTCCGGAATCATTTACCGAGCCCTTGGGATTCCGGTGGATATGTTCACGGTGATGTTTGCTATTGGTCGATTGCCGGGATGGATTGCCCAATGGAAGGAACTTCGCGAAAATAAAGAGCCCATTGGCAGGCCAAGACAAGTTTACACAGGTCAAAATTTACGACCGTATGTCCCCATCAATAAGCGATAATTTACTGCCGAAGTAACTATATTTAAGGGCTGGATTTAACCCAGCCTTTTTTAATGATGGCCCTTATTGATGATTTTAATTTCGCCGTTGCGAATTCAAAAAAATTACCCTCACGACCCTCCAATGAAGACCTGTTGCAGCTCTATGCCCTCTTTAAGCAAGCTACCGACGGTGATGTGAGTGGCGAACGACCAGGAGGCTTTGACTTTAAAGCCATCGCAAAATTTGATGCCTGGTCAGAAAAGAAAGGTGTTGCCAAAGAATCAGCTATGCAACAATATGTTATTCTCGTGGAACGCTTGCAAAAAGAACTTGATTGAATTTATTCTACCAACCCGGAATTCGGGAAGGCATCACCCATCTCGATGCGGAAGAATCGCGTCACGCGGTGCGCGTGTTGCGCTTGAGCGAAAGTGATCGACTTGATCTCACGGATGGGAAAGGTTTTTTTTATTCAGCCAAAATTATAAATGCCGATTCCAGGAAATGTGAATTCGAAATTTTGGATAGGAAAGAAATCCAAAAAAGAAATTTTTACATCCATGTTGCGATTGCTCCAACCAAAAATGCTGATCGTACAGAATGGTTTGTAGAAAAAGCTACTGAACTTGGAATCGATGAGATCACTTTTATCCAATGCAAAAACTCCGAACGCAAAACGACCAACGTTGACCGCGTTGAGAAAATTGCGGTGAGTGCCATGAAACAATCGCAGCAGGCATGGCTACCAATCATTCATGAGATGGTCCCGTTCCAAAAAGCCCTCGCTACCAAAGCCCATCAAAAATTCATTGCCTATGTTGATGCTGCTAATCCAAAGCACCTTCAATCGGTAGCGCAAAAAGAAAAGAGCTACCTGGTCCTCATCGGGCCAGAAGGAGATTTTTCGAAAGAAGAATTGAAACTGGCCATTCAAAATGGGTTCGAGAAAGTAAGCCTTGGCATCAATCGGCTTCGAACAGAAACAGCGGGGGTTATTTCAGTTCATACCCTTGGGTTGGTCAATAAAAGTTGAATTCAAGTTTCAAAGAATTTTCATGCAACTCCTTATCTTTAAGCCTTGAAAGCCAGTTATGACTTCATCAGACGCGCGAAAAAAAATACAGGAGCTCACTGATCAGATCAACTATCACAACGATCTCTATTATCAAAAAAACAAAACCGAGATCTCTGATTTTGAATTTGATCAATTGCTGGAGCAACTTAATCTACTGGAAAAAGAATTTCCAGCACTAAAACTCCCTGATTCCCCAACCCAACGAGTGGGCGGTACCATCACCAAAGAATTTCCATCCGTAGTTCATCAATACCCTATGCTTTCTTTGGGTAACACGTATTCTCAACGTGAACTCGAAGATTTTGACGCGCGTGTGGGCAAAGGTTTGGATGGCGATCCTTACGAATATTTTTGCGAGTTGAAATTTGATGGTGTCTCTATCAGCTTGATTTATGAAAACGGGTTGCTGGTAAAAGGCATCACGCGTGGCGATGGGGTACGCGGTGATGACGTGATTGCCAATGCAAAAACCATTCGCACGCTTCCGCTCAACGTCAAAGGGAAAAATATTCCTGCCAAATTTGAAGTGCGCGGTGAAGTATTCCTGCCCAAAAAAGTTTTTAAGCAACTCAACAAAGAGCGCGAAGACATTGGGGAAGAAACCTATGCCAATGCCCGCAATACCGCGAGTGGCACGTTGAAAATGCAAGACAGCGCTGAGGTGGCTAAGCGCAAACTCGATTGCTTCATCTATTATTTGTTGGGCGAAGAGAATAACGTACAAACGCATGAAGCGTCAATCAGAAAAATTGAATCCTGGGGATTTCAGGTTTCTCCCACCTATAAAAAATGCAAGAACATCAGCGAAGTTTTAAACTACATCGGACATTGGGAAAAACGAAGAGGTGAATTACCGCTGGAGACCGATGGTGTAGTTATAAAAGTAAATAGCCTTGATCAACAGGAAAGGTTAGGCTTCACCGCCAAAAGTCCTCGATGGGCGATTGCCTATAAATACAAATCGGAGAGCATCAGCACCCGGCTCAAAGGAATCACCTACCAGGTGGGAAGAACGGGGGCAGTGACACCTGTTGCCGAATTGGAGCCGGTGCTCCTGGCCGGAACAACCGTAAAACGAGCTTCACTCCATAACGCCAATGAAATCGCACGACTTGATTTGCGCATCGGTGATTTTGTGTTTGTTGAAAAAGGTGGCGAGATCATCCCTAAGGTAACAAGTGTTGATCTTTCCAAACGCGATGAAAAATTAAAGTCGGTAAAATATATTTCTAAATGTCCGGAGTGCGGAACTGCGTTAATTCGAAAAGAAGGCGAAGCGAATCATTATTGTCCCAATGAGAAAGGTTGTCCTCCGCAAATCAAAGGCCGCATTGAGCATTTCATTCAGCGCAGAGCAATGGATATTGATTCGTTAGGTGAAAAGACCATCGCACAACTTTTTGATTTAGGCATGGTAAAAACACCCGCTGACCTCTATGATCTTAAAAAAGAAGATATTCTGAAGCTGGAAGGTTTTAAAGAGCTTTCTACCAAAAATATTTTGGAAGGGATTGAAGCCTCAAAATCAGTTCCTTTTGAATCCGTTCTTTTCGCCATCGGTATTCGCTTCGTTGGAAAAACCGTTGCTGAAAAACTCACCAGGCATTTCAAAACTATCGACCATCTCAGCAACGCTACCTACGAACAACTAATCGAAGCTCCCGAAGTAGGTGAGAAAATCGCGCAAAGTGTTTTTAATTTTTTTCGCGACAAGGATAGCCAGCGCGAAGTGGCGAGACTAAAAAAGGCCGGGCTTCAAGTTGAAAGCCTATTCAAAGAACCCGAGAAAGTGAGCAATGTCCTGGATGGAAAATCATTTGTCATTTCCGGTACTTTTCAGAGTTATGAACGTGATCAACTAAAAGATATAATCATCGCTCATGGCGGAAAAGTTCTTTCTTCCGTTTCAGGGAAACTTGACTTTCTGCTCGCGGGTGAAAATATGGGGCCGGCAAAACGGGAGAAGGCAGAAGGGCTTGGCGTGAAAATTATTAGTGAACAGGAATTTGAAAAAATGTTGAAGTAAGTCGAGTACTCATCGCCAGAGTCCAGGCTTTTTTTGAATTTGTAATTTTAAATATTGAATTTGCCACATGTTTAAAATGAATTTTCTCCGGATGCGCACCTCTACCGCCTTAAAAAGAAATAAGAGTACGCGCGCCAGCCTGCCTTATAAGAAAGCGCAGTATGTTGGCATTCTCTTTAGTGTTGAAGATAAACAAAAACATTTGGACATTAAGGAGTTCATTCGACTGCTCGAACAAGACGGCAAAAAAGTTCAGGTATTGGAATATCTGCCCTTAAAAAAAGAGAACTATGAGTTCATGTTCGATTTCTTTACCATAAGAGATTTAAGCTTTTGGGGTAAAATCAATTCTGAGTCAGCGCTAAAATTTTGCGAAACGCCATTCGATTATTTGTATTACATCGATCGTGAGTCCAATCCAATGGCACTTTATCTTTTGGCAGACAGCAAGGCCCGATGCAGGGTTGGTCGGTTTACTGAAAATGAAAGCCCGTTTTTTGAAATGATGATTGAACAGAATGGAACGAATAAAGGTTTGATCGAAACGATGTACAAATACACTAAACAACTGCGATGAGAAAATTTAGCGGAACGGGCGTGGCGTTGGTTACACCCTTCCACCGTGATGGCTCAATTGACTTTGCTTCTCTAAAAAGGCTTTTGACTCACACAGAAAGAAATGTCAATTATTTTGTAGTCACGGGTACAACGGGTGAATCTGCAACCTTAACGAAAGAGGAAAAAAAAGATGTATTGCGGTTTGTACTAAAAAATAACCCCAAAAAACTTCCCGTTGTTTATGGCATTGGTGGAAACAACACAGCATCGGTATTGGACGAAATCAATACGACAAACTTAAGTGGCGTTTCAGCGGTTCTATCCGTTAGCCCTTATTACAATAAGCCGTCTCAAGAGGGAATTCGTCAACACTTTAAAAAAATTGCCGATGCTTCACCTGTTCCGATAATCTTGTACAACGTGCCTGGTCGAACTGCCTCCAACCTCACGGCTGAAACCACATTGAGCCTTGCCCTGCACAAAAATATCATCGGTATCAAAGAGGCTTCAGGGGATATCGAACAATGCATGCGGATTGCAAGAGGTAAGCCTAAAAACTTTCTTTTAATCTCCGGTGATGATTTGCTCAACGTTCCTCTCTATTCCATCGGAGGTGGAGGTGTGATTTCAGTTTTGGCAAATGCACTTCCCGGCATTTTCAAGAAAATTACCGAAAGTGCCAGGGCAGGAAATTATTTGAAAGCATCCATAGAAACATTCAAGCTCCTGGAAATCAACAAGCCAATGTACGAAGAGGGGAATCCAACGGGCGTGAAATACCTTTTGAGTCTGATGAAAATTTGTAAGCCATTTGTCCGGTTACCTTTGGTGGAACCTTCGGCAGGATTGCGAAAGAAAATCGAAAAGGCCTATAGTCAAATAGAAAAAGGCAACTAACGTTGCCCTTTCTTGAGATTTTGAGTGAACCAATTGCTACTTTGCCTCTTTATTCTTCAATTCTTGAACTTCTGCCCGAATGGCTTGAGCAATGTTTTTAAGGTCTTGCATTCCCTTTCTTACGCGTGTGCCTGCAGCACTGTTTGCTTTATTGTAAAACTTATCGGCATCGCCTTCGATAGATGCAATCAGGGCTTTTAGTTCTTCGAATTTTTTCATTTTAATACTGTTTAGTTTGTGTATTTTGTTCTTTGTGTATGCCAAATTAAACAAATACCTTCAAAAACAAGCTAAAAAGCCATTATTTTAAAATTTAGTAACGGAAACAAGCTCCTCTTTGCGGTAAAAACCACTATCTAGCTTTGTTTTTAGGGCAGAAAACGCGGTCATGGTTTCTTCTACGTCAGCCAGTGTATGTGCCGCGGTCGGAATTATCCGGAACATAATCACGTCTTTTGGTACGACGGGATAGATTATTACCGAGCAGAAAATGCCGTAGTTTTCACGCAAATCCATCGACATATTTGCCGCCTCACCAACGCCTCCTTTGAAAAGAACAGGAGTGGGTGGTGTTTGGTTTTCGTTGATGGCAAAACCATTTGCCTTCAAACCGCTCTTTATTGCTGACATCACTTTCTTGAGGTTGGCCCTGAGCTCAGGGTGTTTCTTTAAAAGCTCCAGGCGTTTCAACGCTCCGATGACCAAAGGCAGGGGAAGCGATTTTGCATAAATCTGTGAACGCACGGTGTATCGCAGGTATTTTAATATTTTTTTATCACCCGCCACAAATGCTCCAATGCTGGCCATTGATTTTGCAAATGTCGAGAAGTACAAATCAATTTGATCTTGCACGCCTTGTTCTTCACCCACTCCTGCCCCGGTAGCGCCCATGGTTCCAAATCCATGTGCATCATCGACAAACAAACGAAAGTTATATTTCTTTTTCAGTTCAACAATTCCTTTCAAGTCTCCCATATTGCCGCTCATGCCGAACACGCCTTCGGTGATCACCAAAATCCCTCCTCCCGTCTCATTCGCTAATTTGGTGGCCCGCTGGAGCTGCTTCTCTAAATTCTCCATATTGTTGTGCGGATAAACAAACCGCTTGCCCATGTGCAATCGAACGCCATCAATAATACAAGCGTGGCATTCTGAATCATAAACAATCACATCTTTACGATCCACCAGGGCATCGATAATCGAAAGCACACCCTGATAGCCATAATTCAGAAGCATAACGTCCTCTTTCTTCTCAACTTCGGCCAATTGCTTTTCTAATTCAATATGATGAATTGAATTTCCGCTCATCATGCGCGCGCCCATTGGCGCTGCCAATCCATATTGCGCTGCCGCATCGGCATCCGCTTTCCGCACTTCAGGATGATTGGCCAATCCCAAATAATTATTCAAACTCCAGTTGAGTACTTCTTTTCCATTGAATTTCATGCGAGGTCCAATGTCCCCTTCCAACTTCGGAAAGAAAAAATAATCATCGGGCAGGTGGGAATACTTGGCCAACGGGCCTTCTTCCATTCGCAGTTTTTCAAATAAATCAACCATTGCTAGTAATATTCAGTTAATAATCGGCAAAAATAGAAAATTTGCGGGGAAACTAAACCGAGCGCTGTTCAAACTACTGAGGTATTACGGGTGGATCAAGCAATTCTGATTATCTTTGCGCCCTCAAATTAAAATTTATCCGTATCCGCATCATTTATGGAAGTTAACAAGATCAGGAATATTGCCATCATTGCCCACGTCGACCATGGGAAAACCACATTGGTTGATAAGCTTTTACATGCCGGTCATCTTTTTAAAGACCACGAACATCCGGGTGAGTTAATTATGGATAGCAACGATCTTGAGCGCGAGCGTGGGATCACCATTTTGGCAAAAAATGTTTCGGTTCGTTATAAAGATTACAAGATTAACGTAATTGATACCCCCGGCCACAGCGACTTTGGCGGTGAAGTAGAGCGTGTACTCAACATGGCCGATGGCTGTTTGTTGCTCGTGGATGCCTTTGAAGGCCCAATGCCGCAAACCCGTTTTGTGTTGCAAAAGGCATTGCAACTGGGCTTAAAACCAATTCTGGTGATCAATAAGGTCGATAAGAAAAATTGCACGCCCGATGAAGTGCATGAGCAAGTTTTTGAATTGATGTTTTCCCTGGATGCAACCGAAGAACAATTAAATTTCCCAACCTTCTATGGTTCAGCCAAGCAGGGCTGGATGAGCAAAGATTGGAAACAACCCACCACTGATATTACAACACTTATCGAAGGTGTGATCGAACATATTCCGGCACCTAAAGTTTCAGAAGGACCAACGCAATTGATGATCACTTCGCTAGAATATTCTTCTTACATCGGAAGGGTTGCCATCGGCCGGATTCAACGTGGATCTGTAAAGGCAGGGCAGTTTGTAGTACTGGTAAAGCGTGAAACCGGAGCGATTGTAAAAACACGGATCAAGGAAGTTTACGTGTTTGAAGGCTTTGAGAAAAAGAAAATGGAAGAGGTCAAGGCCGGTGAGATTTGTGCGTTGGTTGGCCTTGAAGGCTTTGAAATTGGCGATACGGTTGCCGATGTTGATAAGCCAGAAGCATTGCAGTCAATTGCCATCGATGAGCCAACCATGAGTATGCTCTTCACCATTAATACATCACCATTTTATGGAAAAGAAGGAAAATTTGTAACGTCTCGCCACATTAAAGACCGTCTTGACAAGGAATTAGAAAAAAACCTGGCGCTCCGTGTGGGCGATACTGGTTCTGCCGATAGTTTCATGGTTTTCGGTCGGGGTGTACTTCACCTGTCGGTATTGATTGAAACCATGCGTAGAGAGGGGTATGAATTACAAATCGGACAGCCTCAAGTAATCATTAAAGAAATTGATGGTGTAAAATGTGAACCCATTGAAGAGTTGACCATCGACTTGCCCGAGAATGTGGCCGGTAAGGCGATAGAGACAGTTTCTATGCGCCGAGGTGAAATGACGAATATGGAACCCAAGGGCGACCGCATGATTTTAAAATTCATGATGCCCGCACGTGGAATCATCGGGCTGCGCAGCTATCTAATGAACGTAACAGCGGGTGAAGCTGTTGTTACGCACCGCTTCAAAGATTATCAGCCTTACAAAGGCGATATCCCCGGAAGGATAAATGGTTCCTTGATTAGCATGGAAATGGGCGAAGCCATCCCCTACAGCTTGCACAACCTGCAAGACCGCGGAAAATTTTTCATTGAACCCAGCGAACCGATTTATGAAGGTCAGGTGATTGGTGAGCACAGCCGTTCCGGTGATTTGGTAATCAATGTTACCAAAACCAAAAAATTGACAAACATGCGCGCTTCCGGTTCTGACGAAAAGATGCGAATCTCTCCAGCCGTAAAGTTTTCGTTGGAAGAAGCACTGGAGTATATCCAGTCGGATGAATATGTAGAGGTAACTCCAAAATCCATTCGGTTGAGGAAAATCTACTTGAACGAGAATGATCGCAAGCGCGACCGAAACAAAGCGGTGGGAGCCAATGCCTAAAAAGTATTTGATTCTCTTTTCCCTGCTGTGTGTCACCTCCTTGGCTTTTGCTCAGGATGAACAAGCTCGTTGGAGCAAATGGGAAACGGAAGCAGACACCCTGATGAACCATGAGCAATATGCTCCAGCGATTGAATTCTATACAAAAATCATCAACGAATCAAAGCTGAAAGAGAAGACCGACTTCAAGGTTTTGTATAAACGTGCGGTTTGTTATTACCGAACAGAAGAACTTGAGAAGTCATTGACCGACTTAAACCGGTTCATTCCTGAATTTCCTGAAAATCCAAAACCAAGGATTCTACGCGCTTTGGTTTATCGCCAAAAGGGAGATTCGGAAAATCAGCTTTTGGATTTACAGAAGGCCATCGAACTTCGCGGCCCTATTCCAGAGTTGCTTCGATGGCGTGGAACCTTGCTTTCGGAAAAAGGTGAATTCCAATTAGCAAAAAAAGACTTGCTTACCGTGGCCACCCTCATAGACGATGCGGAAATTGAAACCAATCTCGGTCTTGTCTATTACTCCTTAGGAAAATCAGACAGCTCCCTGCTACGACTTAACAAGGCCATTGTGCTGGATGTGAATTATCCAAACTCCTATTTATATGCTGGGACCTTTTGTTTACAGGACGAAAATTATGAGCTCGCTTTGAAGTACCTGAACCTTGCTTTACGGGTTGATCCAAACAACAACGCCGCACTCTTTTACAGGGGCGTTTCATTGGTAGAGTTAAACAAAACCGATGAAGGTTGCCGTTGCCTGCGCAAAGCGTTTGCGGCCGGCGAGGATGAAGCCGCCGATTATCTGAAAGAGTTTTGCTTTGATGTGTTTAAATAATGAGCGCTCTGTTGATTGTGTTATCCTTTGCTCAAGAATAACCATTCCATCAACTCCCCATGATCAACTTGGCGATATCGTTGTAGAAAACGAAGACCATCAATCCTAACAAAATAGCCATACCTACCTTGATCGCGTTTTCAAAAAACTTCTCCGATGCTTCACGGCCAGTGATCATTTCATAAAGCAAGAACATCACGTAGCCACCATCCAGTGCCGGGATGGGCAAGAGGTTCATAAATGCCAGCACCATCGACAGAAGGCCTGTCATGCGCCAGAAACGTTCCCAGTCCCATGTGCCTCCATACGCCTTGGCCATTCCGATCGGGCCGGATAATGAGTTCTTCACGCTGATCTCTCTCCTGAAAATTTTCCCGAAAGCCTTAAGCTGAATTCCGATCACATCAAAAGCACGACCCGGGCCAATCGCAATAGATTGAGCCAACGAATAATTAATTTCTTTTTCTCCTTCCGGGCGAACAAGATAAGGGGGCATGGCAAACCCGATGTTGGTATGACCTTTAAAATATTCCTTAAAAGCCAGAATCCGTCCAGCGCGTTTCACCTTAAATGAAAGAGAATCGGTTTTCAAATTGTTAATCTCCCCGCGCAATTCATCATAATATAAAATCGGTTTGCCTTGAACCTCTACAATTTGATCTCCCGGTTCGAGTCCGATTTTTCCCGCGATGGAGTCTTTTGCAATATGATCGATATTCAGCAGCCTTCTTGGCAAAATGAAATTCGCCATCGCTTCCTTTTTCCCAAAATTCTCGATGAAGTTTGCGGGGACAAGGATTTGTACCAGTTGGTCTCCTCGCTGAACGGTATAGGACGAATTTTGTGAAAGCAGCACATCGCTTTTTGCGATGTCGTCAAAATAGTCAAAATCCTTTCCATTGATCTTTACAATTTTATCACCGGTTTGAATTCCAATTTTTTGCGCCAACTCAAGTGCCTGAACCCCTCCATGATTGTTCACAAAATCCTTCAGGATATAACGATCACCAATAAAATAAGTCATCCCAATGAAGATGATTATTCCAACAATCACATTGACGATAATCCCCCCAAGCATAACGATGAGGCGCTGCCAAGCTGGCTTTGAGCGAAACTCCCATGGTTGTGCGGGCAGTTTCATTTGTTCTTTATCCATGCTCTCGTCCACCATGCCCGCAATTTTTACATAGCCGCCAAGCGGAAACCATCCGATACCGTATTCCGTGTCACCTTTCTTGATTTTAAACAGCGAGAAGTTGAGCACGTTGGCCATCGGAAAAAGGAAATCGAAGAAAAGATAAAATTTCTCTACTTTGATCTTGAAAATCCGTGCAGCAAAATAATGCCCTCCTTCATGTACTACGATTAAAATTGAAAGGCTCAACAAAAGCTGGGCCGTCATGATCATTCCTTCCATAAACTAATTCGTTGATTTGTAAAATTTGTTCATTCGTTGATTGGTCATCGAGTCTATTTAAGTTGATTCATTAAATAATCGAATCAATAAATTGTCGAATTACCGAATCAATTCCATTGTCATAATCCTTGTTTCCTTATCCGTTTGCACATACTCTTCAAGAGAGGGATCCTTTATAAAACTCATTTTCTCCATACAACGTTCCACCAAATTTGGCATTTCTAAAAAATCAATTTGATCCTTCAAAAAGGCAGCCACCGCCACTTCATTCGCTGCATTAAGCACACATGGCATGTTTCCTGACCTGCTCATCGCCTCAAAAGAAAGCGCAAGATTACGAAAAGTTTCGGTATCGGGTTTTTCAAAAGTCAAGGAAGGGTATTTTGAAAAATCAAATCTTGGAAAATCCGAAGACAGCCGTTGGGGATAAGTCAATGCAAATTGAATAGGTAAACGCATGTCGGGCAATCCAAGTTGCGCTTTCATTGAACCATCGTGAAACTGAACCAACGAATGGACGATGGATTGGGGGTGAACCACCACTTCGACCTGATCCGCTTTTAACCCGAAAAGCCACTTGGCTTCTATCACTTCAAGGCCCTTGTTCATTAGCGTGGCTGAATCAATCGTAACTTTTGCACCCATCGTCCAATTAGGATGTTTGAGGGCCTGAGCTTTCGTTATATTTTTAAGGTCTTCTCTTCTCTTGCCGCGGAATGGCCCACCCGAAGCAGTAAGAATTATTTTTTCGATGGGGTTATGAAACTCACCCACCAGGCATTGAAAGATGGCCGAATGCTCAGAGTCAACGGGAAAAATATTTACGCCTTTTTCCCGCGCCAATCTTGTTACGAGTTCACCCGCCACAACCAATGTCTCTTTATTCGCCAAAGCAATATTTTTTCCTGCCTCGATGGCCTTGATCGTTGGTTTCAATCCTGAAAAACCAACCAACGCCGTCAACACCAAATCAATCGAACTCATCTCAACAATGGAAGCCAGCGAATTTTGGCCCGCAAATACTTTAATATCCAACGGAACTAGTGCTGTTTTTACCTTTTCATAATGATCCTCATTGGCAATGACCACTGCATTCGGCTTGAATTTTTTAGCTTGTTCAATCAAAAGATCTGCATTGTTCTGGGCTGTGAGCACTTCCACTTCAAAATAATCGGAATGGGATGCAATAACCTCCAACGCTTGCGTGCCGATGGAGCCGGTTGACCCGAGAATAGCAATATGTTTCTTATCTTCCGTCATTTCACCGCATTAATGAACGATAGTGTTTTTTATGAAACGGGCGGTTTAAATAAAAAATGGTGATTCTGGTTATCATATAAAAGAAGCTAAGGTAGTTCTTTGAATAGAACGGCCTTACTCGAATTGCATCCAGGATATTGACAAAGGCTAAATCCACCAGGCCCCAATATAAATGAAAAAAAGCCCGGTGCCTTGGATAAAATGAAAGATCGCGATCATATTCCTCTTGTATTCCTTTCATAAACCGATCAGCCTCGTTGATATCATCTCCCTGTAAGCAGTCATGGCCGTGTTGCCTGCGCTGTAGAGATAGATAACCGACCAGTCGGTGTAAGTTCAGGTTTCGAACGGTAACTTTTTTTCTGGTGACGGAAGTCCTTACAATCCTGTAAAAGTAGAGGGACTCCGGCAAATTGGTGGCTGGATACTTATCTAAAATGCTGCAAGCCAAATCAGCGTCGGCAAAGTTGTCAATGAAATACGGTCGGTAGAAATC
>Ga0206942_1141_pt1 | contig 21469 bp, 27 predicted proteins | sample Alteio_BWOrgHeat_6_FD_153253 | JGI IMG/M metagenome (GOLD analysis project Ga0206942, IMG submission 153253) | Enriched cells from forest soil in Barre Woods Harvard Forest LTER site, Petersham, Massachusetts, United States -... | ecosystem: Environmental > Terrestrial > Soil > Temperate forest > O... | reverse complement strand
TGGAAACGGCGCGGGCGTTGGAGCTTTGTTTGTGCTCCTTGTTTTTCTTGGTCGCTAGCCAGGCGCGGAAATCTTTGATTTCTAGCGAGGCGAGAAGTTGCAAATCCGGCTCGCATTCGTGGTAAGTTGTGAGAAACTGCAAAAAATAGCGGAGGTCGGTGAGGTAACTTTCCGAAGTTTTGGGGGAGTAGTTTTTTTGTTTAGATAGCCAGTTCTGCCAATCGGTTACTGAATTGCTAAGTTGCTGAGTTGCTGAGAGCATAAGAAATTATACCGTGACTTAGCAACTAAGCAACAAAGCAACTTGGTAACTAAATTTTTTGCCCTGTTTTGGCCCAGTCGGCGAGGAAGGTCTCTAACCCTTTGTCGGTGAGGGCGTGTTTAGCCATTTGCCAGACGACGGCGGGCGGCAATGTGGCAACGTCGGCGCCGATGGCGGCGGCTTCCAAGATGTGATTGGTGTGGCGGACGGAGGCGACCAAAATTTGCGTCGGGTAGCGGTAATTATCGTAGATGCGGCGGATTTCGGAGATTAGGCCCATGCCCTGGTGGCCGATATCGTCGAGGCGGCCGACGAAGGGGGAGATGAAAGTGGCCCCGGCTTTGGCGGCGAGCAGGGCTTGCGCGGCGGAGAAGCATAAGGTGACATTGGTCATGATGCCTTGTTCGGCAAAGCTGCGGCAGGCTTTGAGGCCCTCCCATGTCAGCGGTAATTTTACGGTGACGTTGGGGGCGATTGCCGCTAGTTTTTTTCCCTCTTCAATCATTTGTGCGGCGTCGGTGGCGATGACTTCGGCGCTGACCGGACCTTTGACGAAGCCGGTGATTTCCTTGATGGTGTCGATAAAATTGCGGCCGGATTTGGCGACCAGTGACGGGTTGGTGGTGACGCCGTCAACCATGCCATATTCGTCAAGCTTGCGGATTTCGGCGATGTCGGCGGTGTCGATGAAAAATCTCATAAATGCTCCAAATTTACAGATAAATTAGCCAATGTCATCAAATTGTCAAATAAGTATATTATAATTCACCAATGGGCGATGTTTTTGAAACTTCCGGCGTAAATACAACTGGGAATTTATCTCATTATCAGCAAATTATCGAAGCTGCCAGTATGAAGCCGACCGGATTAGATGGGCTAAACCATATGGATAGCCAGGTGGATTTCGGAGTTAACGGTTATCATAATGCTAAAGTATCAGATTTAATGAAGGATCCAGAGTTTATAAAAGATTTTTCAAGTAAATTAAAAGATCAATACCCAGAGCTCACCCTGGAACAGCTCCAGCAAAAGGTGGAAGGTGAGTTTAATCAATTAAGCCCCTCAATATTGAATGAGATAGATAAAGATGCGCATAACTTGCTGGAAAAAGTCGAGTCTCAGGATATTGCCAAAGAACAATATGCTGACTGGAATACGCTGAAAGATTATGCGTTGAACCACACAGCGTCCGGCCAGCCGGTTTTTAACGAAACGAAAACCTACGGCAAATTCGGCGGTTATCTGGGAATGAATTTGAATCAGGATTTTAATGCATTGCCATTGACAGACCGCGAGAAATACGAATTGGCGATTGCGGCGGATAATACAGCGCTGGATAGATATCATGGTCATTTTGTCGCCGATGAAAATTTGCGTATAATTGTAGCCGGCGATGAAGAAGATTTAGCGAAAATATTTGGAAAAACGACATTTTACTCTAGCGGATTTAGCAGCTCCGACGAGAAGTTTGGCTCTACAATATATGTCCTGAAAGGCAAGGATATGGAAGGGAAGCCGATGACGGCGATAATTGTTCCATACGAATATCTTGATAATCATAGGGATGAAATTATGAAAGTTGGGCGTAATTATGAAATGAAGGCTAACCAGACAACAATTATTACGCCTCAGGGAAATATAAATTTGGCTGAGGAATTAAAGGAAGCGCATGGGCTTGATATAACGACACTTGGCTATTTAAACCCTCCAATAACACAAGCGTTTAAAGCGCCCGATGCAGATATGGGAGTTGGCTCCAAATAATTTCACTGCAACACCAGCAACGGGTCAAGCCTTGTTGAGCCTAAGTTGAGGCTCCAGTGCAAATGCGAGCCGGTGGCGATGCCGGTTTTGCCGATGCGGGCGACGATTTCGCCTTTTTTGACGGTGTCGCCGACTTGTTTTTCAGCGCTGCTTAAATGCATGAGGGTGCTGACGACGCCGCAGCCGTGGTCGATGGCGAGGGTGTTGCCGGTTAAGACCATGTTTTGGTAAAATACGATTTTGCCGTCTTCGGGGGCTAGGGCGGGGTCGCCGATATTGCCAGCGAAATCAACGCCTGAATGCGGCCGGCCGGGCGTTCCGTTATAGACGCGGCTGCTGCCGAAATATGCGGTGATGCGGCCGGGGGCGGGGCGGATGAAGTTGAGTTTGCCGGGGCAGGGATAATCACCCATGTGGCGGGCTTCGGCGAGCTGGAAAACTTCTTTGACGATGCGGGTTTCGGTATCCGGTAACGGGTTGTTGATGGTGTTGTCTACGCCGTTGATATATTGCGTGACGTACTGGGTTTGTTTTATATTGAGCGTGTGCTCCTCGCTTTTGCCGTCGGGGTAGTTGATGGTGAGTTTGCTCACCGGGGCGGCGTCGCGGCCGAAGCCGATTAGGTAATGGCCGGGGGCGACGCTATCTATTTCATTATCATCTAGTTTGATTTCGGTGTCCTCCGGGGCTTTGATATCCACTAAGCCGCCTTGCGCCAATTGGCCGGATAGGGTAATTTCATGCGGCACGGGAGTGTGGTGGGTGAAAAGGCTGAGGAACAAAATTGCGGCGAACATCGGGGATTTATAGATGAGAATTAAAGTGAAGGCAATTGGCGTCAACCGGGCGGATGTGTTCCACCGGCAGGGGAAATATCCGGCGTTTGGGCTGGAAGTGGCGGGAATTACTGAGGATGGACAGAGGGTTATGGCTATTGTGAATGATGGAGGTTATGCGAAAGAGGTGGAAATTGAGGATGGAAGTTGGGTGGAAATTCCGGAAAAATTTAGTTTTGTTGAAGCGGCTTCGATAATTGAGGGGCTTTATACATCTTGTTATAACCTATTGATTTTAGGTGGTTTAAAGGCGGGTGAGCATGTGCTGATTCACGGCGGGGCGAGCGGGATTGGGGTTATTGCGATTCAGCTGGCGAAGCTGGCGGGGGCTGATGTAGCGGCGACGGCGGGGAAGCCGGAGAAACTTAAACTAATACAATCACTTGGCGCGGAGGCGATTGATTACCACGGCGCGGATTTCGGCAGGGACAAGTACGACGTAATCCTCGATATGGTCGGCGCGGATTATTTTGCGGCCAATTTAAAAAGTCTGAAAAATGGCGGCAGATTAGGGATTATTGCGTTCATTTCCGGCGCGGAAGTTACGGCGAAATTATCACCAATTCTGCTTAAAAATCTGATGGTTTTCGGCTCGATGATCCGCACGCTGCCGAATGAAAAAAAAGCGCAAATACGTGATGGCTTCATGCCATATATTGGCAAAATCAGGCCGGTGGTGGATAAGGTTTTCGGCTTTGGCGAAATTGAGGCGGCGCTGGATTATGTTGAGGCTTATCGGAATGTGGGGAAGGTGGTGGTGGAAGTTTGAGTAATTTTAGATTTGTGATTTTATAGATTTGTGATTTTAGATTTCACTTTTATTTTTAATTTAAAACTTATCAATTTAAAGCCGAGATTAGCGCGGATTTTTCTACAACCTCCGGTAGACTAGAAAGCTAGATTTCTATCTTTCTATCTTTCTATCTTTCTATCTTTCTAGTCATACCTTATGGAAGTGCCAGGTGGTGGTTGAAGTATGAAATAATCATTCGTCATTGCGAGGAGCGCTGGCGACGCGGCAATCCAGAATCGCTTGTGCAAGTAGGGCTGGATTGCCGCGCTTCGCTCGCAATGACGGCTATTTTTGACTTATTGCATTGGACGCAAGATAAGTTTTGCCAGGGATTTCGGCGTCACCGGCTCCAGGCCCTTGCCGACATTTGGGGTGCCGCTGAAGTTGGAGAAGGCGAGTTTGTTGTTTTCCACCGCGGCGAAGATGCTGCCGAAGCGGCGGGCGGAATCTGCTTTGGTTATTAGCAAACGCTCGGAATTGGTGAATTTGAAGGCGTTGGCGATGTCGACGGCTTCCTCAACGTCGCCGCCCGCCTGGATGACTAATAGCGGTTCGGCGTTGCTGATTTCGAGCAAATCGCGGGTTGAATCGAGCTCATCCTGGTCGTAGGGGTTGGCACCTGCGGTATCGATTAAAATGATTTTTGATTTTTGATTTTTGATTGCCGATTTAAGTTCGGATGGCGAGCGGGCAACCGTCAATTCCAGCCCGAGGATTTTGGTAAAAGCGGTTAGCTGTTCTACCCCGCCTGCGCGTTTGATGTCGGTGGAAATCACGCTGACATGTTTATTGTAGAAACTGGCTTCGGTGGCCATTTTGCTGACTGCCAGGGTTTTGCCGATGCCGGGCATGCCGATGACCATTAGCGGTTTTTTGAGCGAGAATTTGAGCGGCTCGAATTTGTAGGAACGCTCGAAAATATGTTCGAGCGCGTCCTCGATTTTTTTGAAATCAGTGGTGAGGTGGGCGAGGAGTTTGGCGGCAATGGCGGGCGGGATTTTGTGGAAGCGGAAAATTTCACTCAAGTCGCTGTGGAACTTGGCGCGGTTGGTGGATTTGTGGGTGGTGGCGACGAATTCGTCCTTGGCATTGTCAACGGCGGCGACGATGCGGACGGCGCCGTTATTTTCCTTGGTCGAGGAGATGATGATGGCGTCCTCGCCCATGTCGCGGCGGATTTTTTCAATGGCGACGCCCATACTTTGTGCAATGAAACTGCGTAACTTCATTTTTTCCAGAACCTGAAATAATAGACTAAGGCTAATACAAGCGCGAGGGAATACCAAGTGATTATGTAGATTAAGTGCTCGTTATATATCACTATTTTTGCCGGTAATGCAAATGGGTAACTGGTTGATTTGGTTTCATTTATGAGGTCGAGATAATAATCTTTCTGAGGCAGGCCGAGGGTTTGGTAGATGCGCGGCAGGTCGAGCCAGAACCACATTTGTTTTTCCGGTATGTTGTTGAGGATAATCAGTTTTCCCATGGCGTTGAGTTTTTGGCCGGCGCGGATGATGGCGGTGATGGTGACTTTGCCTGGTGGTTTTTCATAGTCTTTGTCGGTTGGTGCCCAGCCGCGGTTTACGAGAATTATTTGTCCGGATTTTTCCTTCAAGGGCGTTATCACATACTGGCCCGGCTTGCCGTTGAACGGTTTGTTGAGCAGCGAAAATTCCTTATCATACAAATAGCTGCCGGTGACGCTCATTTTCTTGAATTCGTCCGAATCAATGTTTTTGTAATCTGCCAAATTTATTATTTTAGTGTTTATATTGCGTTCGATTTTGGCGATTAGCGCTTCTTTTTCCTCACGCCGGAAAACCTGCCACGTACCGAGGAAGATGAGAGTGATGAAGGCAAAAAACACGAATATATGAGGGAAGAGTTTTTTCATGCGGAAATCCTTGTAGGGCTTTAATTTAACATATGCGCGTGCCTTGTGTTAGCATTAGCTTATGGTAACAAAAAAAACAACGAAAGCTTTGAAGAAAAGCGAATATGAAGAGGTTTTGGCGTTTGCAAAAGCCTTGATGAAAGAAGTGAAAGATTCCCAAAAATGGTGCGTGACGAGGGAAAAGAAAATTGCGGCCTTGAAAAAAATTGTTGAGATTTTGAACAGGCTGCCCGAGCCGGGAAAACGCGCGCGCAGCGTGGTTTTTGATTCAAAGAAGGATGAAGGCATTATCCGGCGGTTCATGGAGCGACATAATTTGGAGCACCCGAAAGCGGAGCAAGCTAATGAAGGAGTTTGAGTCGATATTACGGGTGGATTTGTGCGCGTTTATCGAAAAATCATTCCAGACCCTGAACCCGGGAATTACTTTTTTGCCGAACTGGCATATTGAGGCGATTGCGGAAAAGTTGCAGGCGGCGGAGCGGGGGAGCTTGAGGCGGCTGGTGATTAGCATGCCGCCGCGCTATTTAAAATCGCACTGTGTGAGCGTGGCGTGGCCGGCATTTTTGCTGGGGCACAACCCGACGCGGCGGATGATTGCGGCTTCGCATAGCGGCAATTTGGCGGTGAAACATTCGCTGGATACGCGGAAAATTATGCGCTCGAAGTGGTATAAAAAGATTTTTCCGTCGGTGCAGTTTGCGGGTGACCAGAATGAAAAAAGTAAATTCATGACCACCGAAAGTGGGTTTCGCCTTGCGGCGTCGGTTGGCGCAGGAATTACCGGCGAGGGCGGGGATTTTTTGATTGTGGATGACCCGATTTCGCCGGAAATGGCGATGAGCGGCGCGGCGCGTAAATCTGTGCTGCGGTGGTTTGACCAGACATTTTCGACCCGGCTGGACGATAAAAAACATGGGGTGATTATTGTGGTGATGCAGCGGCTGCATGAGGATGATCTGGCCGGGGCATTGCTGGCGCGGGGCTGGCAGCATTTGTGTTTGCCGGTGGTGGATGCGGCGGGCGGGCTGCTGCACGAGGAGCGCGAAGGCTGGGAGGAGATTGAGCGTTTGAAAATTGACATGGGCGAATATGGGTTTGCGGCGCAATATATGCAGGCGCCGTATTGCCTTGACGGCGGGATTGTGAAGGCGGAATGGCTGAAATTTTATGATGAAATGCCGCAAGGTGACGGTGCGGTTTACCAGTCATGGGATACGGCGATTAAGACTAGTGATACCGCAGATTATTCGGTTTGCTTGACGTTTGTTCAAAACGCGAACGGGTATTTTGTCGTGGATGCGGTGCGGGAAAAATTGTCGTATCCGGATTTGAAGCGGAGGTTTTTGCTGATGGCGGAGAAGTGGAAGCCGCAAGGCGTGCTGGTGGAGGACAAGGCGAGCGGGCAGAGCTTGATCCAGGATTTGCGAGCAGAGACGGCGCTCCCCATTATTGCGCAAATGCCCAAGGATGATAAGCTGACGCGCCTGGCGGCGGTTTCGCCGATGATAGAGGCGGGGAAGTTGTTTTTGCCGCGCTTGAGTGCGTGGGGGCAGTTGCTGCAGGCGGAGCTGGTGGGTTTCCCGAATTCCAATAATGACGATATGGTGGATGCCTTGAGCCAGTTTTTTAATTGGGTGAAGGGGCGGGCGGGGTTTTCGCCGAGTATTAGAAGAATCTAATTTACTCGCGGCAAACAGGCTGCTAGTTTGAGTTATGGATACGAATCATGGATAAAACGGGGCCGATAGATTTTCAGAAAAAGCGGGTGGCGATTTTGGAGAAGCGCAAGCACAAGCAGGATGCGGGCGATGTCGTGATTTGCTACATCCAGGGCATTGACCCGGATGGGGAGAAGGTGTTTTCGTATATTGCGATTGATGCGGAGGTGCTGGAGGAGTTCAACACGGCGATACACGCGGGGAATGTGGATGTGGACGAATATGGCTACCGCATCGTTTCCGGCTACGGCGAGCCGAATGCGGCGATTAAAAAGATGATGGTCGATGATTACGGTTTTGACCACGAAGTGGCGCCGGTGGCTGCGCTGAAGCCTAGCAACGACGTATAAATCCATTTCTGTGAGCATCTGTTAGGAATTTCCGGTGCTCGAATCCTCATGTAGCTCTGCTACACTGCGGTTCTGTGCGCCGTAAATCCCGTCGCATCTGCCTCACATAAATGAATTTCTACGCCATTGCTTTTTCGAATGATGTTTATTTTGATGGATGATGGATGATTTTTTATTCTTCCATCATCCATCATCCCAAATCACTCCGCAGAATAATCAGGCGTGCCGATATTTCCCGGGTTGGGGAGGATTAGGAATAACTGGATTGAGTCGCGGCCGTTTAGTTTTACGGAGGGTGGCGGGGTATAAGTGCCGCGGCGGTCGCCGGTGGCGGCGGTGGCGATGTTGAGCTCGCCGGGGACGACCATGCCGCCGCTGATGAGCGTACCGTTGACGAGTTCATGCAAGACGTAGCCGGGGCCGGGGATGAAGGTGGGCAGGCCCAAGCGGTTGCCGGTGCCGATGGTGATGGTGCCTTTGCACGCGCCGTCAACACTGATGCGGTTGATTTTGGCGAAGGCTTTTTTGCCGTTGGTTTTGGCCACTGTTGGCCCTTTGATTTGCTCGGTCATCGGGCGTAAGTAAACATCTTCGCCGGTGATGGTGAAGATGCGGTCGCTCTCGTCTTTATCGGAAAAAATCACGACGTTGCGTGGGGCGTCGGGCTTGATATTGCTGAGCTGGAGGCGGCCGGAGGAGGTGATTTGCGCGGGCGTGACGTAATAGCTCTGGTCGCGGTCGCGCACGGAGCCGAGGTTGATGAGGAAGGTTTTGGCCTCAACCATGCCGCGGACGGTGACGCCGGAGCGGGTATCGGTGTAATAATCGCCGCCCTGCTCCTGGAGCTGGAAATGCAGTAGCGCACCGGCGGGGACGTTGATGTTGGCCGTCCAGTGGATGACGAGGTTTTCCGGGGTGGGGACGACGATGAAATCTTTGGGGCTGCGGAAAAAGCGGGTTTCGATGCCGAGTGTGTGGTCGATGGCGCCGAACAGGCTGCCTTCGTTCACGTTGTCGGGATAGGCAATTTCAAATTTGGAATTTGGCCGGAGGTCTTCTTTCAAAATCGTATTGACGCGGACGTATGGCATTTGTTGATTGTAATGCAGAAATGGTAATTGGCAAGTGATTTTGGAAGTATCATTACCGCTTTAGGTTGGGGCAATAGAATTATGATAAGGCTATTTTTTTTCCTCAGGCCAGTCCGGTTCTTCCCCAAGCGGCTGCGAGATTCCATATTCCAAAAGGCGGAAAAGATTAAGTGACACTAACTCATTGTTGATTTTCACCATAGTTGGCGGAGTATTATACTTTAAACCAGCGCAAAATTCGGTATTCTTCAAATCGCCATTTGCAGTAGTGAGCACGGGGTTCGCTACATCGTAATGATCGCCGTCAACAAATAGCGTCACTACTCCTTCCGGGGCGTTTCCGCGCAGAATGGAAACATAACCGTGCGCGTTTGGCTCGAGAGCCTGCTTTAGATCAGAAATTGGTGACACTGCTTTTTCCCCGTGACGATCAACGTGCACTAATTCCGTTGTCAGTTTATCCTTGCTAAGGCATAGGGCGACGGTGGTTTTGGATTCGAGCGGGCAGGAAAAAAGCTCCGCCTGTTCGAGGGCGCAAATGGGTGCGGGCTTCGTTTCTGCAAATGCAGTTTCTGGTATGGTTACCGCTGCCATTACCAGGAAGGCGGCACTAAGAAGTGCGAATATTTTCATAAGCTCCAACTTTGTATTTAGTCATGTTACAACTATTTGCATGTTCGAGCAATGGCGGGGTGGGAGGTTTGGAAGTTTTTTTCAATTATTTTTATAAAACTTTGTTTTGTATGTAATAAAAAATGTAGCGCGTAATTTGACTAGTATTGGGGTGCTACCGTAAGATGTAATTATAGGATGAAGTAAAACCATCCAGCATCTCACAACATAAAATATTGGAATTGTCATTCCTGCTTAAAGCAGGAATCTCCTTACGAAAGTAGATCCCAGCTTTCGCTGGGATGACATTAATTTAAAAAATCATGAAAAATATTTTTAGCCGCACCGGCGCGAAAGCTGCCGCGAAGAAGAAATCTGTTATGCCGAACCCCGGATACCAGTCGTATTACTATGGGCTGGGCAGCGCCGCGTGGTCGAGCCGGAGTTATACCAAATTTGCCGATGAGGCTTATATCAGGAACGTTATCGCGCACCAGTCGATTGCGAAAATTGCTCTTGCCGCGGCGAGCGTGAAATTTAAGCTGAGCAAACTGGGGACGGTGATTGATTCAAATTACCATCCATTGGCATTGCTGCTGCGGGGGCCGAACCCGGCGCAGGGCGGCACGGAATTGTTTGAGGCGATTTATTCTTTTAAACTCATCAGCGGCAATTCTTATATTTTGGCGGTTGGCCCGGCGGATGGGCCGCCGGTGGAGTTGTATTCGCTGCGGCCTGACAGGGTTTCCGTGATTGCCGGGCGGGATGAGATGCCTGCTGGTTACCGTTACTCATTGGGTGGGAATAAGTATAAGGATTATGATATTTCGCAAGTTTTGCACCTGAAATTTTTCCATCCGCTGGATGACTGGTATGGCTTATCGCCGGTTGAGGCGGCGGCTTATTCGATTGACCAGCACAACCAGGCGGGGGCGTGGAACCAGGCGCTGCTGCAGAACGGGGCGCGGCCAAGCGGGGCGCTGGTGATGAAGCAGGATAGTAACTCGCTCGGGCGCTTGAGCGAAGACCAGTATAACCGGATTAAATCGCAGATTGATGAGGAGTTTTCCGGCGCGGCCAATGCGGGAAGGCCGGTGTTGCTGGAGGGCGGCATGGACTGGAAGGAGATGAGCCTTTCGCCCAAGGACATGGATTATGTGCAGATGAAAAGCGCCTCGGCGCGGGATATTGCGCTGGCGTTTGGCGTGCCGCCGCAATTGCTGGGGATTCCGGGTGATGCGACCTACAATAATTTGGCCGAGGCGCGGCTGGCGCTGTGGGAGCAGACGATTATCCCGCAGGTGAATAATTTGGTGGATGCGCTCAACAACTGGCTGGCGCCGATGTTTGACCCGAAGATAAAAATTATGGCGGATCTGGATAATATCCCCGCCCTGGCGCCGCGGCGGGATGATTTGTGGAACCGGGTCAATGAAGCGAATTTTTTGACGGCGGATGAAAAGAAGGCGATGCTTGGGCTTTAGTTTATGCGGGCGCTGGAAAAATCGATGGCGCGGCTGTGTGCGGCGGTGCGTGAGCGGGCTTTGCGGGATAAATCGTTTGAGATACTCGAGGAAATTGCGCATTGGCGGCTGATGGAGTGCCAGCGGGCGGCGGTTGTTAGCCCGTAGCAAAATTTAAAACCAAAAATAAAAAATCATATGAATAAAATAATGAACCTGCCGGGGGAGATTAAATCCTTGGGCGGGCAGGGGTATTTTGCGGGCTATGCCAGCATGTTCGACTATGTTGACAACCAGATGGACGTGGTCATCCACGGTGCGTTTGAGCGGACATTGCTGGAGAATAAGAGCGGGCAGGATATCAAGCTGTTGTGGCAGCATGATGTGCGCGAGCCGATTGGGTATTTTACCAATATTATCGAGGATAATCACGGGCTTTATGTCGAAGGCTATCTCCAACAGGAGGTGCAGAAAGGGCGCGAGGCTTATGCGCTGATGAAATCGGGGGCGGTGAAGGGTTTGAGCATCGGCTACCGGGTGAAGGATTATTCGATAGACCATAAAAGCGGCATCAGGATTATCAACGACCTCGACCTTTATGAAATTTCGCTGGTGACGTTCCCGGCCAATAATATGGCCAAAATTGTCGAGGTGAAGGCGGCGGAGGAAATAACGCCAGCTCAGTTGGCGGCATTTGAGCAGGCGTTTGAAAGGGCTGCGCTGGCGCTGATATCGATATGAACGGAACTGCGGAACTGCGCGGGAGCCTGCAATTGCTTGCGGAGACCCAAGCGGTGCAGGCGGCGCGCCTGGCATCGCTTGAGCTGCTGGAGGACATCGCGCATTGGCGGCTGATGAAGTGCCAGCGTGAGTTGGCGGATGAATTATACCGCTACCGGCTGACGAAAGCTGGATTTAACCCGAATGAGCCGCGGGATGGCCACGGAATGTGGACAGGCGGCGGTGGTGGCCTGGATTTGCCGGGGCTGGCGGATTTGGCAGATGCTTCGGATGGCAGCGATGATAGTGGTGATAACAGTGACGTGCCGCAACTTATAGATTTCGGCAGCGATAGTGATGTGAATGCGTTCCAGAATCCTAAAGTGGCGGATGATGCTGATAGTTTTGAGGAGGCGGGGGCTAACAATAAAGCTATTTTTAACGATGCTCTAGATCAAGATACGCAAAGCACGGCAGAGGCAATTTTTGGTGAGACTTCGGGATTAACGCCGATATTAAAAAGTGCGGGTGCCAATCCATATAACGAAAAAAATTGGGATCCTGATTCAGCCGAGCAACTTCAGATGGCGCGGTCATATATAGGTATAGTTTCAGAAAGGAATCCACAGGTGCATTTTGCCACTCCGAATGATTTAACTAATCCTATACAGGCAAGAATATGGAATAATTCTCTTACTGCTGCAATGGATGAAGATGCGGATTTGGACCCGGATGTAACTAATTTTTTTCTTAGGCAAGAAGGAATCGGACGGCAAAAGCCAAATTGGCCGGGATTAGAAAAAATTATCAGTTTAGGGCCATTTAACAACCTTGCCGGAGGAGGTGATGTGCCAAAAGGTGCCAATACTTATATTGATTTCTATGGCAAGCTATCTACATTAAAGAGATGAAATACATTTTTGTATTATTTTTCTGCTTTCATTGTTTTTCAAGTTATGCGGATGATATGTGCGCGAATAATAAGCATGTAGTGGAGGAATGTTATAATGTGCGGGGCAAGCTTATAGTGCATGCCAATATGCGATTGTATTTACATACGGAAGGTAAGCGGCTGCTGGCGGTATATTATTATCCGGATGTGCCGGAGCCAGAATTGGCCTTGCCAAAAAATGTTTCGGAGATGCTGGAGGCAAATAAACAATTATCTGGTGACTACAAAGTTTGCCCGTTTACTCCGCAGGCCCCAGGCAAAATGCAGATTGTTTGTATAAATTCTGCTAAGAATTTAATTCAGAGCCATAATCAATAAAATTAATGCTTGTGGGCGGCGGTGGCGGACTAAAATCAATATTCAGTAAGCCTGGTCTGAGAACTGGCGATATGGATGAACTGGAATAGATTTTTACATTGGCTTGTAGTATAAGGAACTATTGGAGAAATTATGTCGTACACGTGCCCGGTATGTGGTTATCCAAAACTAAGCAGAGATCCGGCTGACCTTGCGTGCTTTGCTATCTGCCCAAGTTGTGGCTTTGAATTCGGAGTTACGGATCGGGATCTGGGTTATACTTATGACCAGTGGCGAAAGCTGTGGATTGAGAAGGGCATGTCCTGGAGCAGCGTAGGCAAAAAACCAGCGGATTGGAACCCGCAGCAGCAATTGCTGAATTTGGATAAGAAGTAATTCTATGTTTGTATAACTGAATAAGAAAATAACTCCGGCTCGGCCGGTTTGAGAAGAACAACCCGCAAATGCGGGTTTTTTTGTTTTTAATAATTAAACACTAACAAAGGAAAACTATGTCAATAATTGAAGTTACGGATAAAATTAATACGCTCGGCAATGCCTGGGACCAGTTCAGGAAAGTGAACGATGCCCGAGTTGACGAAATTGAGCGCAAAGGCAATGCCGACCCGCTTTTCATGGAGCAATTATCGCGCATCAACAATGTGCTGGACGGGCAAAAAAGCCGCCTCGACATGATGGAAACGGCTTATAACCGCCCGTCACGCGAGGTGAAAAACGTGCGTTTTTCCGACGGCAATATGGAGCATAAAAAGGCTTATGACGGTTACTTGCGCAAAGGCGCGGTGAGTGATTTGGAGGCGTTTGAGAAGAAGGCGCTTAGCGTTGGCTCCAATACTGACGGCGGTTATTTGGTGACGCCGGAGTTGAGCAAACAGATTGTGGAATATGTCAATTTGGCCTCGCCGATGCGGGCGATTGCGAGCGTTGAGGAAATCAGCTCCGATGAGCTGGATGTGATTGTTGATAACGGTTCGGCAGCTGCTGGCTGGGTGGCGGAAACTGATGCGCGCACCGATACCAACACGCCGCAGGTGCAGAAAAAATCCATCCCGACTTATGAGCTTTATGCGCAGCCGAAAGCAACGCAGAAATTGATTGATGATTCGGCGGTGGATATTGAAAGCTGGCTGTCAGACAAGGTGGGAGCTATTTTTTCGACTATGGAAAACGCGGCCTTCGTCAACGGTTCCGGCTCAGGACAGCCGACGGGGATTTTGTCTTATGCGGCGGGTACGTCTTATGGGCAAATCCAGCAAATTGGTACGGGCAGCTCGGGCGTGGTGACGCTGGACGGCATTATCAACCTGGTTTATGCGCTCAAAGATGATTATGTGCGCAACGCGACTTTCCTGATGAACCGTTCGGTTGTGCAGGGCGTGCGCTTGCTGAAAGATTCGACCGGGCAATATATGTGGCAGCCGGGCCTGGCGCTGGGCGCGCCGGATTCGCTGCTCGGCATTCCCGTCAAGCAGGCGGCGGATATGCCGGTTGCGGCGGCGAATAGTTTATCTGTCGCGGTGGGTGATTTTAAGCAAGCTTATAAAATTGTTGACCGCATCGGCATCCGCATTTTGCGCGACCCGTTCTCGGAAAAACCCTTTGTGCTGTTCTACACCACCAAACGTGTCGGCGGCGATGTGGTGAATTTCGAGGCGATTAAAATACTAAAACTCGCTTAGTCTAAAATAATATACGCGCATCCCGCACTTGCTGCGGGATCTTACGAGGAGACCCCGCGTCGGGGCGCGGGGTGTGCGTTTCTATGGAAATTTTTTAAGGAATAAAAATGCAGATACCTTATCTCGACAAGGTCATTGCACCGGCGTCGGAGCCGCTGACATTGGCGGAAACCAAGCTCTCACTTCGCGTAGATGGCAGTGAAGAAGATGGTTATATCGTCTCGCTAATCAAGGCGGCGCGGGGGGCGGCGGAGGAATATCTTCGCCGTTCACTCGTTACCCAGAGCTGGCAGTTGCAGTTTGATAATTACGTTTGCGAGCAGGTGGCGCTGCCGAAAGGGCCGGTGCAATCTGTGACTTCGGTGAAGATTATTGCGCAGGATTGGTCGGAGACTACGGTCAGCTCCAGCAGTTATTATTTGAACGCGGGCAAGGAGCAGCTGATTTTTAGGGCGGCGCCGATTGGGCTGATTATACAAATCCAGTATGTGGCGGGGTATGGCGACAGCACGGAAATTCCTTATGCGATAAAGCAGGGGATGCTGGCGCATATTGCCAGTTTGTATGAGAACCGCGACGGCGACGTGAATTTGCCGCAAGTCGCGGTGGATTTATATGCGCCGTTTAAAGTGGTGAAGTTATGAGCGTGGTGCTGGAAACGCAGAAGGCGGTTTATGCTTTGCTGAGTGGTGATACGACGTTGGCGGGGCTGGTCAGCGGGGTGTTTGATTATGTGGCGGCGGATGTGGCTTATCCATATGTGACGGTGGGGGATATTACGGCGGAGGATAATTCCGTGCAGGGGTTGAAGCGGTGGCTGCTTAATATGAACGTGAATGTTTACGGCCGGGCATTGGGGCGGAGCGAGGCGCTGGGGATTATTGAGCGTTTAAGGGTTTTGCTGGATGACCAGCCGCTTAGCATTACGGGCTTTACCCATGTTTTTACCAAAGTGGTTTCGTTTGACACCAAACAGGATTCTGACGGTTCGGCGGTTAACGGGCGCTTGGTTTTGAAAATTTATGTTGAAGCAGTGGAGTAGGTTATGACGGCGCGGATTATTGCGGGCTCAGGCCCGAGCCTGGAGGAAGTGGTGACGGGGATTGTGCAGACGCAGTTTTCGGCGCTGAAAGATGAATTGAGTGATGAGCTGAAACAGACAATTTCGGATTCGCTGAGTAATGTTGCTGGGGCTTTTGGATGCGGCGCAGTTAAACTTTTAAAAGCATTTTTCATTTAGCTCCGGACGTCGTTATCCTTCGGACTCGGAGTGCTCATGTACTAAGTGTACATTCCGCGCTCCTCGCCTCGGCTGCCTAGTCCGGAACTAAAGCAAAAACGCTTTATTAAACGAATAATTTATTATCACAATGGTTATAAAAAACAAAACTAGCCTGGCTTCGTCCTTGCGGCACCGTGTAACTATTGAAGAGCCGGTTGAAACCAGTGACGGTGCGGGTGGCTTCACGGTGGTGTGGAACAAGTTTGCCGATGCCTGGGCGCAGATTTTGCCGAAGAACGGCAGTGAGAAATTTGCTGATGAGCATTTGAGCGCGCCGAAGAAAATTACGGTGACAATTAGGTATATGGACGGGGTGACTGGTGAGATGCGGGTGCGGTATGGCGAGCGGGTGTTCAGCATCATCTCGATTCTGAACCCGTATGAGGAGAATATTTTATTAGAAATAACAGCGCAGGAGAATTAATTAGCGGCTACTTTTTTCGGCTTTGCTAAGAATCCAGACGTTGTTGCGGTTTTCAAAATAGAGGAAGGTCGGGCGGTCGTAATCGTTGAAATAATAGACCCAGATTTGCTGGCCGCTGGCGTTGGTGGTTGGTTCGGCGACGGGTTTGCCGAGGGCGAGGGTGACCATTTTGGCGGTGGCGCCGAGGAAGACGGTTTTGTTGACGAGGGCTTCGCGCTGCGGGAATAACACGCCTTCGTCGGCGAGGGCGTCGATGGCGGCTTTCCTTTCGATTTCGGCCTTGCCGACGCTGGTGAAGCCCCAGCTATCGACTTTTAAATAGAATTTATCGAGCTCTTCCTTGTGGTTGGTGCTGATGTAAAAAAACGCGCCGCCGAGCAGCAAAACCACGACGAGCAGCTTGACGAAAAATATGATGCTGGATGGTATGCCGGATGCCATTTAACTATTTGTTGTTTGAGCAAATATTAAATGGAAATGGTTACATATTGGTTAACGCTAGAAGGTGGCGCGCAGGACTTCGCGCACGGCGGCGATGTAATTGTTATAATTGTTAATAATGTCTTTATAATTGCTGTTGATTTGGCGGCATTCGACGTTGGAGAATTTCTTTAAATAGGCGGTTTTGGCGTTTTGGATGATGTCGTCGCGGGTGTTGAGCGGGATGTTGTTGAGGCCGATTTCACGCGTGAGGGCGGAATTGATGATGAAAATATCGTCAGTGCCGGTTTTCTGGCATTTGCGCATGACGTAATAATTGACGAAAACATCGGTGTAGTAGGATTTGATATCTTCCAACTCGTCTTTGTCGGCAGTTTTGGGCTTGGTCAGGCGGCTTTGGCTTTCGCTCAAGTTGGCGTAGGTTTTGGAAGTGTTTTGCAGCTCATTGGCGAGCTGGGTTTTTTCCGCGTTCACTTTCTCGATTTCGAGGTCGTAGGACATGATCCAGATGATGAAGGCGGCGAAAAGCAGGAGGAACTGCGCCATGCGGTTGCTGGCGGAGGCGCGCAGTTCGGAAAGGAGCGCGGGGTCGTGGATGTGTTTGGCGATTTTGTTGAGTTTTTTGCGCTCGAGCGCATAGTGGTAGACGCTCAAAACCACGGTGAAGAGAATGAAGAGCCATTTGAAGATGAGTATCGTCAGCATTTTTTAAGACTAGCAATCGTTCAATGATTGTAAACAGATTTCGACAAAAATACACTGACAATTGCTACTATAAAGGAGAGATATGCTTCATTTCCTCCGCTTCCGGTTCGCATGTACTAGTTTGTACACTTGCGCTTCCGGTTCTCGAAAACGAAGCATATCTCTCACTTTCTAGCGCAATTGTCAGTGTATTTTGCATCCTAATTAAACAGAAGAATTTTTATGGCATTTCACGAAGTGAGGTTCCCGACGGATATTTCCTATGGTTCAATAGGCGGGCCGGGGTTTTCGACGGATATCATCATCACCCATGGCGGTTATGAGCAGCGCAACATCAACTGGGCGGAGGCGCGGGCGAAATATAATGTCGCGCATGGGGTAAAAACTGCGGCGCAGCTTGCCAGCCTGATAGCGTTTTTTAGGGCGCGGCAGGGGCGGGGTTATGGTTTTCGGTTCAAGGACTGGGCGGATTTTAGCGGTACAGGGGAGATGATTGCGACGGGGGACGGGGTGAAAACGCAGTTCCAGCTTTTGCGCAATTATACCAGCGGGAATATTAATATTACGCGGGCGGTGGATAAGCCGGTGAGCGGGACGGTGAGGGTTTATGTTAATTCGGTGTTGCAGGAATCCGGGTGGAGCGTGGATGTTACCAGCGGGATGATTACTTTTGTTGCGGCGCCGACAAACGCGGCGGTGATTACGGCGGATTTTGAGTTTGATGTGCCGGTGCGGTTTGATACCGACCAGCTCTCGGCGCGGCTGGATGATTACGGGATAAATTCCTGGAACAATATTTCGCTGATTGAAGTGAGAATATAGATGGTTTTCCTGGGCGCGGAATATATATCGGAATATCCGGATATTCCGATATTAGATAAGGCAGAAAAATAACCGGTAATGAAATGAAAACTATTTCTGATGAATTGAAAGCGCATATCGCTGGTGAGGTGATGACGCTGGCTACCTGCTGGAAAATTACGCGGAACGATGCGACCGTGATGGGATTTACCGATCATGATGCGGATTTGGTGATTGAGGGCTTGAATTATGTCGCGGCGACGGGTTTTACGCCGACGGCGGTGCAGACGACTTCGGGCTTTGCGGTGGATAATTTGGATATTGACGGAATGCTGGATTCGTCGGCGATCACCGAGGCGGATATTATGGCGGGGCTGTATGATTATGCTGAGATCAGCGTTTTCATGGTCAATTATACCGACCTGACGCAAGGGAAAATGATTTTGCGCACCGGGTGGCTGGGGGAAGTGACCTTCAGCCGGAACCAGTTCGTGACTCAAGTGCGAGGCCTCGCGCAGAGTTTGAACCAGAAGATTGGTGAGGTTTATTCACCCAATTGCCGGGCGCTGCTGGGCGATGCGAAATGCAAAGTGGATTTGACGAGTTTTAAATTTACCTCGACAGTGACGGGGGTAGTGAACAACCGGGTATTCGCCGCTTCAGGCCTGACCAACCCGACGGATTTTTTCAGCGATGGGGTGGTGAAGTTTACATCCGGCGCCAATGCGGGTTTGCAGATGGAGGTGAAGAGTTATCTGGAGGGGAGCGATATTACGCTGGTGCTGCCGCTGCCTTATACGATTGCGATTGGCGATGGTTTCGAGATTACGGCGGGGTGCGACAAGAATTTCACTACCTGCATAAATAAATTTGCTAATGCAATAAATTTCCACGGTGAGCCGGATGTGCCGGGGATGGATGCGATATTGCAGACGGCGGGGACGATTTGATGGATGCGGATTTGGTAATCAGGTCAGCGCGGGGCTGGCTGGGGACGAGGTTTCACCATCAGGGGCGGCGGAAAGGCGTTGGCGTTGATTGTATTGGCTTGGTTGTCGGCGTGGCACGGGAATTGGGGCTGGAAGTTGATGACCGGGTGAATTATCCGCGGGAGCCGCATGATGGCGAGTTGCAGGCGGAGCTGGAGAAATATTTGCTGAAGTCGGAGTTGAAGGCGGGTTGCGTGGCTTTGTTCCGGCTGGAGAAAGAGCCGCAGCATGTGGGGATTGTCAGTGATTATAATGGCGCCGGGCTGGGGTTGATCCATGCTTATATGCAGGCGCGCAAAGTTGTGGAGCATAATCTGGATGCGAGCTGGCGGGCGAAGATTGTTGCGGTGTATGGCTTTCCGCAAACAGCTATAAATATATAAAGATATAATTATATATTGATATCTTTATATCTTTATATCTTTATATCTTTATATCTTTATATAAAGATAGCCAACCGGAGGTTGCAGGAATTTTGGTGGATATTTCTGGGTATTTTTATGGAAATCAAACTTTTTGATTTTTTAAATTCCGCAAAGCCTGGATATTGCCGGGGATGACTTCGTTGTAATAGATGCGGTAGAGATTGGGGTACATGAAGCGCGTGGTTTGGTGGCCCCATTTGTTGACCTGCTGCGGCACGCGGGCCAGCGCCTCGACGCAGGCGATGGCTTCCTCGATGGTTTTGTCCTTGTTTTTGTAGACATCGGCTTGCGGCGAGAGGTTGAAGCGCATGTCGGCGAGCATGATGGCGAGGCTGGCGGCGCTGTGCAGATGGGCGATTTCGATATGGAACTGGTGAGCGCGGCGCTGGAGGGTTTTGGTCAAGACGTAGGATTTGAGAATTGTTGAGATGTGCTTGAACGAGTTGCGGCGGTATTTTTTGTAGAAGGGGATACTGGTTTCGAGTTTGGCGGTTTTATTTAGCTCCAGATGCGCAAAAACTTCGCGGATTTTGTCGACCCATTCGATATCTTTTAAACGGGCGGCGCGGGTTTTTTCGCTGGCTTTGTATTGGTAGAGGTCGAGCGAATATCTGGCATAGGGGCGGCCTCTGGCATCGCGTTTGAGGTCGGCGAAGTGGCCGGTTTCCTGACCGGCGATGGTCATGAAGCGGGCGGTTGAGTATTTGGCGGCGTCCAAGCGTTCCTCGGCGGTGGCGAAGGGGTCGCCGTCGCTTGAGACGTAGATGCGGGTTTCATCAGCGCCGATGCTTTGCATGCCGCTATTGGCGCCGTGCTGCTGCCATGAGTGGAGGTCGAGCAGGTCGCCGATATTGTAGGAAAATGACAGGAAAACCTCGACGCCGGTGATGATGATTAGTTTGATTACGGCGGCGTGGTTGGACTGGACGAAAAGGCGGGCGAGCTTTATTTCCAGCTCGAATGGTACCGGCTGGTTGGTGGAAATTTCGCGGCGCATGGTGGCGAGGTCGTCGGTGCCGATTTGTTGTATGGTGCGGGGAATTAGAGCCGGGTCGTGCAGCTCGCGGTGGCTGAAAAAAGTGACCTCAAGACTGTGGGGATAGCGGATGAAATTTATTTTTTCGTCGGCGTCGATGCGCAGGTGGCCGCTTTTTACCAGGCTTTGAGCGAGGGTTTCCAGCCCGGGCGGCATATCTTTGGCCTCGGTCGCCGGGGTTTTAAAAACGACGTTATAAACATTGCTCATAAGCTCATTCTAACCGTCATCCTGAGCGAAGTGAAGGATCTAGATTATTTCTTAAAAAGATTCTTCGCTGCGCTCAGAATGACAAATTAATAAGAAATCAAAAATGGCTTCAATATTACTTGCAAGTGCCGGGACGGCAATCGGCACCGCGGTTGGCGGGCCGATAGGCGGGGCGATTGGCAATTTCATCGGTTCGGAGCTGGGCAGCGCCATCGATAATAAAATATTCGGGCCGCGCAAACTGCCTGCGGCAACCGGGCCGCGGCTGGCGGATTTGGCGGTGCAGGCTTCGACTTACGGCAAAGTAATCCCGATTGTGTTCGGCAATATGCGGCTGGCGGGGAATGTTATCTGGTCTCAAGCCATCAAGGAAACGGCGACGACCAGCACCGTCAGCGGCGGCGGCAAGGGCGGTGGCAGGAAAGTTTCGCAGAAGCAGACGACTTATACTTATTCCATCACGCTGGCGATTGCGATTTGTGAAGGGGTGATTGATGACGTGGTGCGCGTGTGGGCGGATGCGGCGATTATTGACCCGACGCAAGGGGTTTACAGGATTTATTATGGCACGGAGGACCAGGGGGTTGACCCGCTGATTGAGAGTATCGAAGGTGTTGGCAAGACGCCTGCTTATCGCGGGCTGGCATATGTGGTGATTGAGGATTTTCCGCTGGCGGATTACGGCAACCGCATCCCGA
>Ga0206942_1140_pt1 | contig 21476 bp, 19 predicted proteins | sample Alteio_BWOrgHeat_6_FD_153253 | JGI IMG/M metagenome (GOLD analysis project Ga0206942, IMG submission 153253) | Enriched cells from forest soil in Barre Woods Harvard Forest LTER site, Petersham, Massachusetts, United States -... | ecosystem: Environmental > Terrestrial > Soil > Temperate forest > O... | reverse complement strand
TAACTTAAATTCGCTTTTTGGCACAAGGCCTGCTGCGTCAAGCCAGCGCGTACACGCGCAGCCTGCATGCGTTGTCCCAGCCGCTCCTCATTCATAGCCATATGATACCAGCTAGCACCTAAAAGACCAAAAGACTAGCCACATTAGGCCATGTTCTTTTTGGATGATTACCGTACAATAGTAGGCGATATGCGTTTCCTAAGAAACATGACAGCGACACTCGTCTTCTCCTTGTTGACCACATTACTCTTCAGTTTTGGCTTTGCATGGAGTGTCTATCATGTTTTTAGCGGTCCTCATGATTTGGAGTTATCAATAACCAGAAGCGGTATTTACCAATCATTCGTTAGTGACGTATTGAAGGCGCAGTCAAATACCGGGTCCTCATCCAGCAACGCTATCCCCATCGATCAACCTGGCGTACAGAGTGTAGTGCAAAGCGCCTTTTCGTCAGCATTACTACAAAAAGATGCAGAGCAGGTGATTAACGCAACCTACGCTTGGACTAATGGCAAAACATCCAGTCTACAGTTCACAATTGACCTAAGTGGCGCAAAACAACAACTAGCGACGGGGATTGGACAGTACGTAAGCAGTCGGCTAGCCGCATTACCAGTCTGTAGCGCCGCAGCCTTACAAACTATGACAACCGTTGACCCGTTCGATGCAACTTGCGTACCTCCTGGGTTTGATGTAGCTGCAGCAGCGACAGCCACAGAGTCTAATGTCTTGAACAGCGACTTCCTTAAGAATCCTGTTATCACCGCCAACACCAAGACAGGCAACGGACAAACTCTCAATCAAAAATTTCAAAATGCTCCAAAAGCCTATCAGCATACACGGCAAGGCTTGGCTGTAAGTTTCATTCTTATACTAGCCCTAAGTACCGCAACTGTGTTTCTAGCTGATAGTCGCAGGGCAGGCCTTCGTAGGCTTGCTGTCGCCTTGATATCTATAGGCATCTTTAGTATTGTTCTCGACTGGTTTAGCATTTTCGTTATTCATAAACTTGCCGATAAAATCAATGGCTCAACAGGCACCAATAAAGCACTTGAACAGCAGGTGGTTCGCATAGTTGAGTCTCTAGCCAACAATATACGTACATGGGACACCATATACGGGGCAACGCTTATTGCTATCGGTGTTGCTATACCCGTGACACTTCACTTCATTAGTAACAAAAAGAGACTGACAGATAAGAGTCCAGCTCCTTTTCAAACAGCCATCGAAAAGCCAATCGCAGAGTCTCCAGATAAACAGCCGCACATACCCCTCAAATAAAAAGACCTGAGATTACTAACTCAGGTCTTTTTATTTGGCGGAGAGGGAGGGATTCGAACCCTCGCGGGGACTCGCGCCCCCCTATCGATTTAGCAAACCGACCCCTTCAGCCTCTTGGGTACCTCTCCTTAGGCGCCAAAACACCGATGTATTGTATCGTGTTTAGTCTCGTGGCGGAAGGGGTGGGATTCGAACCCACGGTACCGTTGCCGGCACGACGGTTTTCAAGACCGTTTCCATCGACCACTCGGACACCCTTCCGTAACAGGGGTAATTATATCATTACCTACCCAAGGTAACAAAATTTTTACCTGTCTGGATTCCGTTGTACAATACATAGCATATGGCAGAACAGAAAGATCAGCCAGATCACGAAGAGGGTGGATGGCAATACAAACCAGAAGGCTCTGCTGCACCTGTCTCGGTCGGTGCTACCGAGACTACAGAACTACGTTCTCATGGTAGTGACGAAAACGCGATTGAATGGACAGCTTCAGAATTTATTGCGCACCAAAAAGATATAAGTTGGTACATTATACTTGCGGCAGGGACAGTACTTATTAGTATCTTAGTCTACCTCGTAACGCATGATTTAATTAATGTACTTGTACTTCTACTACTTGGAGCTATGGTTGGCGTCACGGCATCGCGTCCACCACGCATTGTGTCATATCGTCTAGACCGTGGGGGGTTTAACTATAGGGAAATCATTTCATCCGTTTGGCGTTTTCAAATCCTATGCCGTCGTAAAGGATGGGGCATTTGCCAGTATCACGATACTGCCGTTAAAACGTTTTGACTTTCCGATCAACATATATTTCTCTCCAGAAGATGAGCATGCAATCATGGAAGTACTATCCAAATATCTTCCGCTGCAGCAGGGCGATATGGACAATATTGATCGGCTCATGCGTAGCCTACACTTTTAGTCTAGAAAAGTATCGTAAAATCTGCTATTATTACCCCTGTTGCTTAAGTGAGCACCTGTAGCTCAGCTGGATAGAGCGTTGGCTTGCGGAGCCAAAGGTCGTAGGTTCGAATCCTGCCAGGTGTACCAAATTATGCAGCAGCCGAAATCAGACATGCCAAATAGCATGTCTTTTTATTTTTTACCAGCACCTCGTCGTACGTTTGAACCTAAGCAAAACCTCACTATCGACTCTGCTATATTACATTCATGGACATAGAACGACCGAAAGTAGGCGTCGGAATCATCGTCATCAAAAAGGAAGGTGACTCTTCTTACGTCATGCTTCATAAGCGCAAAAAAGCTAGTCTAGGTAAAGACTACTGGGGCAGTGGGGGCGGACACCTAGAGCTTGGCGAATCATTAATGGCTGGCGCATTGCGCGAATTGTCCGAAGAGGCAGGTTCGAGCGTTGTTGTAAAAAACGTTAAATTCCTCGCCGTATCTAACTTTACAGATTTTCAACCTAAGCACTACGTAGACATAAGCTTCGTAGCTGATTGGGTGTCAGGTGAACCAGTTAATACTGAGCCAGAGAAAATGACAGCGTGGCAATGGTTTAGGTTAGATGATTTACCAACTCCACTTTTTCCACCTCTCGAAAGATACTTTCTTGCACTAAAGACAGGCGACTACTTCTTCGATTCATCATTCGCCGATCAATAATTAGAGCAGGGCTAAGGCCATATTCAGCACCGCTCTTATATCTGTTACAATAGGTCGCTAGGGAGAGGTCGCATAGTTGGTCTAGTGCGCCGCACTCGAAATGCGGTATAGGGGCGACTCTATCGAGGGTTCGAATCCCTCCCTCTCCGCCATGTGAATAATTAAAGTTCTGTTCATTTTTATGTCCAGCATAAAGAAACGGGGCAGATAATCACTAAAGTTATTCACAAGCGATATCCGTTGTATTTATTGTGTTGTAAATATATCTGTTTGCGGTTGCAAGATATTTATTTCGTAAGCTATACTGTCAGTAACACAAAGACTTGAACACCGAAGAATACATAAGTACTGGAGGGTAACAACTATGGCTCGACGCAATAGTGGCGACGATGACCTGCTGATGGAAGAAGATGAGTTAACGGCAGCTTTTTTGGGCGACGATGACTCAGCTACAATGGCAGACCCCGCCGCTAACGCAGCACAACCAGCGGCCGCATCGGATGAGTGGGACGAAAGCGAAGATCTGCCTGGGCAATTGGCTGTCGATGTTTACGAGACTAGAGAAAAACTAGTCGTCAAAGCACGAACTGCAGGGGTTAACAAAAACGATCTCGACGTCAGTATTTCTGACAACACACTGAGCATCCGTGGTACTTTGTCCGCAGGCAACGAGGACGGGGTAGAGAACTACTTTGTTCAAGAGTGCTACTGGGGTGAGTTCTCTCGCAGTATTGCATTGCCAGTTCCTGTGAAGGAAGAAGAAATTGAAGCGGTCCTTAAAGACGGCGTACTGACAATTAGCTTTGCTAAAGTTAAGCAAGATACCGTCAAAAAGATCCAAGTATTGTAGTCTCTAGAGGCTAGATCATTAAACACCACTGATCAGTGGTGTTTTTTGCATTGCAGGTAATTTAATAAATCGCTGGTCGTATTAAATAAAAACGATCCACTTACTTTGAAGCGGATCGTTTTTATTTAGAGTGGTCTATTAGGCGTTGGTAACTTTATTTAGAACGAACTTCACGATGAACTGGGCAAGAGCGACTATAACAAGACCAATAACCGCATAGACGATAGTGTTCTTAGCGCTCGTGATGTTGCCTGAATCACCACCGGAAGTGATGTATCGAAAACCACCGACAACAATCATGATAACGGCAACGATACCAACGACGATAGAGAAAATGTTAATAATCAAGGTAACGATGTTTTGAATCTTGGTTGCGCTAGTATCCGGAGCAGCAGCACAAGTATTACCAGTGCCCGTGGTCAGACCAGTGCCTTGAGAAAGACAAGTATTAATATCCGCGGTCTGAGCCGAAGCCACTGCAGGAACAATTAGCGCAGGGAAGAGCATAAGGCTGAGGGCGGCACCTGCTGTTATGATTGTTTTACGCAAAGATTTTAACATGGCTTTCTATTTCCTTTCATTGACTGCTTTTGCTTATGTTATAGCACGTTGCACATCTTCAATGCAACGCAGGCGAACTAGAGCTTTCCAAGCACAAATCGGACGATGGTCTGGGCTAAACCGACTATAACAAGACCAATAACTGCATAGATAATGGTGTTCTTAGCACTACCAATTTGACCTGAATCACCAGCTGCGGTGATGTATTTGAACCCGGCAACCATAATCATAATAACCGCTACTATACCAATAATTATGCTGAATATATTAATAGCTGTGCCGATGACATTATTTAGGCTAGTGTTACTGCCGTCACAGCCAGAGCCAGAAGCTGCGCTGACACCATTACAAACTTCGGCGGCAGCAGTATCGGCAGCAACTTGAGCGAAGGGGACGGCTAAGAGCCCGAAGGCGACCGTAATTATCATGGCAACCGTTAGGACTACTTGTTTAAGTTTCATCAATATTTTATCCCTTCCTAATACTTACTGATCACAAAGTTAATTATAACTCGCGCCAAGACGACAACCGCCAAGCCCACACACGCATAGATGACTGCAGAACGACCACTTTTCGCCTTTCCAGCATCTCCACCTGAAGTTAAGTACATAAACCCACCAATCATTATGACAAAGACTGCGGCTATACCGGTCAGGAAGGCAAAGATATTTGCAACTTTATTAATGACACCATTTGGGCCGCTGATAGTGTTGCTGCCGTCCGCCGAGCAAGTAGCCGAAGATGATGCGCCACTCGCTACATTGCAAACACTCTTAAAGGGATTATAGCCTGCCGCTAGGGCGTGGGTCGTAAATCCACACATAATAGTAAGTGTCATTAATGCGATTGTGACCCATTGCCGAATTTTATGCATAATTTTTTACTTTACTTTGAATATTACAAAATTAACTATAGTGTATGCCGATATAATGACAACAAGGCCAATAAGAGAGTAGAGTATCGCATCCTTGGCTTGCGAGACATCATTAGCGGACCCACGCGATGTCACATAGCGGAATCCAGCCATCGTCATTACAAGCAAGGCGGCCGCACCAGCAATACCAAGCACTAAATTTATTATCGTCTGGATATGGCCCTGGTCGGCCGAAGGAGTGGGAAGGTCTACGGTAAGTTGTGCGAACTGGGATAGTAAATTTGTCATCATATTTATGCTCCTAGTGAGTTTGCAAGGAAGGATACTGCACCGATAGAAGCAATTGAGATACCCAAACCTATTAATGCATTATATATAGTAGATTGGGCACGCTTCACGCCATCAGGAGAACCCTGAGCTGTAATAAAGGTAAAGCCACCAAAGATAACATATCCAATAGCAACAAAAGCCGCGAGACGAAGAAGAATATCCACAACGCCGAGTCCGACAAGCGAAAAATCGGTGATACCAAACTTACCGGTACCATTCGAGTAACGCAAGATTTCACAGTGCCCAGTATTTGGGTCCAGCTCCATTAGACCGGCAGCGTTCAAATAGTGATACCACGGTGGTATACCAAAAAGGGTGGGTTCACTACAGGCAGCAGCAATACTATGAAATGGTTGCATCAAAAAATTCATCATTTGCTTTGCCTTTCAGCCATTAGAAGAACCCTCCCGGGATAAAGAAGTTTAGTAGGGAGTAAAGGAAAAAATATGCGAGTAGACCAATTATTGTCTGGAATATGCGATTCTTTGCCTTGTTAACCTTGCCGCTATCATCACCAGCAGATGAGTATTGAATACCCGCGACAATGATAGAGATAGCCCCAAATACACCAATAAGAATCGTTAGTAATGTTATGGGGGGCTGTACATACGTCTTTATAAAATTGGTGCAATCGGGAGCGCCATTAGCAGGACAGATGCTGAGGTTAGCAGCACTAGCACTAAGCGGCAACAAAGCATAACCAATAGAAGCAGCAGCGACAGCCCCATGCATAATGGCCATTTTTGATTTAGGTAAGCTATAACGAATTAATAATCGCATCTTCAACGCATATTATACATGACCTCGGCTCCGGTCATCCAACTTTGCGCCCGCCGACACAATCACATATAATTACTCATGTATTAAGTTCCTATTTATAAGGAAGTAAAGCCACGGAGTGGTCCGTGAGGATACATAAATCCTCGTTGAAACTAATGAACGGCAGGGCATCACGATTACATAGGCTAGGGGCAGGCTTTATGCTTGTACCTATTGTTATAAGTTTGGTTATAGGCCTATTTAACCCTGGCACGGTAGCGGCAGCCGGTATACAGGTAGGTTGGGTAACAGGATCGCAGCTTGCCGTATCCAGCTTCTCTATATTTGGTGGTCCTCTATATAATCCGAGTCCAGCCCAAAGTTCAATTCTCTTTAATGAGAACCCAAACTCTCAACAGATCTTCATGCCGGGATCTACCAACACGCCGTACGACTCTACTCTTATTGCAAATTCTGACGGTTCTCCCTTCTGCGTTGTTCCTCTTAATCTTATCCTGAGCTCAGATGGTAAATCAGTGACCACTAAGGTCGACATTGGCGGACCCGAACAAGCCATATTAACATACCAAGGAAAAACAGAGACGCTTGTTGTATGTGCTTCAAATTTTCTGCAAGGGCTTAACAATAAGACATACACAATAAATGGGGCACGACCTAGTCAGGGCCCGGAGACACCCGCTCAACAAGAAGTTGATTACGTAGTATGGTCGCCAGTCGATCCAACAAAGTCGCCAGCAACTGTTCAGGTAACCTTTAAGGACTCGAACGGTAAGGTAACGACGGTTACAAGCGACACAGGCCAGGTCGTAACATCAGACGGAGCAGGCAACACTATTCCACCCTCACAAATGTATACGGGAAAGTTAGAACTACCTCCCAGTACATATAACGCTTGTGATACAACTTGGAAGCAGTGTACGACCTTCACTAAAGTAATGTACGATCCAGCTACGGCAACGGGATCAGGGATAGTTTCTATCGGGTCACTCTCTGGTGCCGATACTATGAATGTTACCGTAAACTTCACCGTACAGGCGGCAAACGGCAGCCAGGTTCCACTTGGTAGCGGGGTGGGCCCCATAACGCTAACCTTGACCGAGACAAGTCCAACTGCCGGAGACACTGCCTCGGTGCAGACAAGTGCGTGGACTTTAGCCGATCTTGGTAGTTCACAGCCCATTTCTCAGGTAAGCGCGAGCTTAACTGGTCAATTTACTAAAGTTCAGCCAGGCACATATAAACTCTGCGTTTCATCGATAACACCTAATGTATGTATAACCGCAACAAAAAATCCAGCTGCCGTAGATAATGAGGTGATAACCCTCACAGCTGCTCAAACAGCTCAAATAACTGCAACACCACAAAGTACAGACGTCTGCGACAATGTCAGCTATACATCCTTAAACTATTGGGCATGTGGTTTTATACAGATGGTCGCTGGAGTCACGACAGGTCTAGATGGTGCCATTCAAAACCTCATCAAAATAAACTCCAACCAAATCTTCAACGACAATGGGCAAGCCAATACCAAAGATGCCTACTACCTTGCATGGGCTTCCTTTCGGGACCTATCCTATGCCTTTCTAGTCATCATCCTGCTCATTGCCGTCATTGCCCAGATCCTTGGGGTAGAGTTTGTGAGTGCAGTAACTCTGCGTAAGTTACTGGGTAGTGGGGTGGTGGTAGTGGTACTCATGCCATTCATGTGGAACATCATGGACTACTTAACGAACATGTCGGCTGCAAGCTATGACGTGCTAACCGAACTGGTGAAAGCCCCATTCGCCCAAGCTGGCGTCACTGCCGCCAACTGTGTTGCCGGAGCAGGGAATGACATTACCATTGGTGCCCTCATTCCAGCTCTCCTTACCGTCGGTGCCCTTGCCGGTGCTGCAGCCTTGGCCTTCTTAGGCCTTGGCGGTATCTTCATGGTAGTCCTTGGTATTGGCATTAGCGTTGCCTCAGCCTGGTTCTTACTCCAGGCACGAAACATCATCTACACCTTCCTGGTGGTATTCTCTTGTCCCGCCCTCCTCATGAGACTTGTTCCGGCACTCAAGAAAGGCTTCGACTTCTGGGGAGGCTTAGTACTCACCGTACTACTATCTGTCCCGGGTGTTGGCATAGTCATCCAGCTCAGTCATGAAGGTGCCGTTGTTGCCTGTGCTGCAAGTAAGACCGACGGTGCCATCATTGGTGGCAGCATACTTGCTGGTGGTTACTTCCTGACCTGGAAGATCTTTAAGGCCATCGACAAGGCAGCCGGCTACTTGGATGGCGTTACCGCTGGAGCTGCCAAACTTGCCAAGGGTGCACGTGGTGCAGGATACAAGGTAGGGAAACGTCGTGCCAAGGAAGCTGTCGATGGTACCCGTAAATTCGGTGCAGCCGGTGCAATGGGTAACGTTGCCGCAGGCCTTATGCAACGTGGTCAGGCTATTAGCCGGGAAGGAACCATTCGGGCTGGATACGGTGCACAGTTCCATGGTTCAGAACAAGCTCATCTACGACACAAGGTTGAAGAGATGATGAAACAAGACAACGGTACTTCCGGTGGTGACGACTTGGCCATGACCTTGGCCATGCAATCCGGTATGACGGACAACAAGTTCAAGCAAGACTACGCAGCACGATTACGTGCTGCAAACCCGAACATGACCGCAGCTGAAGCTCAGCGACGGGCAGCGACTGCTCATGCAACACTGCGTTCCAGCTTTGGTGCTCAGCTTGGTACTGACGCTATGCGTGTTGCAGCCTACCGTTCACTGCTTAACTCTAAGACATCCTACTCAGATCCAACCGGACAGAATGGTCAGGCAGTATGGGAACAGATTATTGGGGATGGGAACAGACTTATGGCTGATGGCCTTATCACGGCAACTGACGCTACTATGTTCGCGAAAGCAAAAAGCGACAGGGCAGACAGGGCTGGTGTTGGCTTCGGTGGTCTACAGGGCCAATTCGAAAAGTCATATGAACGCTTTCAGCAAGGAGTACGGGCCGGAAGCGGAAACCTGGTTACTACAGATGAGGCTACTAGTATGCGACGGGAGGCTGCATTTGGTACTAATCCGGGTGGTATCGTGCATGGTACCGTCGAAGGCGTACAGGCCCTTTCAGGTATTATGCGGCAAGACTTGCAGACAAATTACACGAATATGATTACGGCTGATGATGCCGCACAAAATGCTGGACTTATACAGACTACTGTTGGTGCAAACGGACAAACCGTAGTCGACGAGACCCGTCTAGAAGCAGCTTCAGCATCAGCTAACCGAAAAGAGGCTCAAGCTGCTGCTGCCGGCACCGGACCAGCACAGCTGACTCAAGAGGAGCAAGTAGCACAACGAGCGGTCCAAGCGCGAGCCAATCACTACCGCACCCTAGCTGCAGTAGCTGGTCGTTACGATGCCATGAACGCTGCAAGCCCACGCAATGCCGAAGAACTTGCAGATACTGTTCTGGGTCAGACGCTGGTAAGCGACGCCACAACGGGAAGCAACCCCACACATCCACAAACCGTATTGGTGGACAGAAGAGATCAAAATGGAAATATAGTCACTGTTGCTGTAGCCAATCCACGCGCTGGCCAGCCTGTTACCGTTCAAGACATGATAGAGCAGGCTCGCGGCGTGCCACGCTTCCTGGAAATGCGGCACGAAGTGAGTGCTGCAGCTGCAGCTCAAGGCGCAAGCGCAGGCGCGATACAAGCTCCCGGTTCGTAGTTCAGCTGACGTGGCGTAGTGAGGTATACTAAAAGTAATGGCGACATATAAGGTCATTCAGGATATTGAGGCTGAGGACAAGCTGCTAGGACCGCTTACGCTGCGGCAATTTATTTATGCTGCCATGGCGGCAATTACTCTCTACTTGTCCTATGTTGCAGCAACACATAACGCTGGCTTTCTGTTAGTTATTTTCCTCCCGTTTGCAACAGTTTGTGCGTTTTTTGCTTTTCCATGGGGCAGGGATCAACCGACTGAAGTTTGGGCACTTGCAAAGATACGCTTCCTATTTAAACCACGGAGACGCATATGGGACCAAAGTGGAGCCAAAGACTTGGTCACCGTTACCGCACCAAAACAGGTTCAAGTAGAATACACCAACGGCCTATCACAAACGGAAGTACAAAGCCGCTTGCATGCACTTGCAGATACTATAGATAGTAGAGGTTGGGCAATTAAAAACGCCAATCTCAACCTCTACTCACAGCCAGCACTTGTCATGTCAGAGCCAACTTCTGATCGCCTCATTAATCCGTCATCCATGCCACAGCAAGTTTCAGATATTGACGTAAGCGCTTCCGATGACATCCTGGATGAAAAAAATAATGCTCGCGCCCAAGCGGTAGATAATATGATCGAGGCATCCGCGAAGGCACATCGTGCAGAGATTATGGAAAAGATGCGTCAAAGCACGCCACCAACCCCACCGCCAGTGACACCGGCACAGACGCAGCAGCAAGTGCAACCACAACAACAAATGCCAACACAACAAGGCACAAATGGTAGTAGCGGCTCTGCTCCGTATAGTGCAAATAACTACTGGTTCCTCAATCAACCATCTCGTTCGGCGAGTATACCTGCAAATATGGTGACATTTAATACGCAAGTCGTAACACCAGGTATGACCGAAGGAGAAATTCCAAATGCACCGATGCCAGTAACACCAACATCGGAAGAAGAAAGTCTTGTGCAAACACTCGCCGCGAAACAACAACAAATGCCAACCGCAGCCTACTATAGTCATCTACACACCATCCAACCCCTGTCCACGCAACAACAAACTACAGCGCCTGCTCCAGCTCCCGTTCAGGGGGCACTCACTCCTCAGCCCATGCCGCAGCCGAGCATAGCTCAGGCAGTCGCAAATGGCAGGCCGCCAGTTCAAAATAATCTTTTTGCTACTGATTTGCCACCAACCCCACCGCCAGTGACACCGGCACAGCAGGCTGCTATACTACAGTTAGCTAACAATAACGACCTTAACGTAGCCACAATTGCCCGTGAAGCTGATCGCTCAGCATCAGATGAAGTGGTAATTAGGTTGCATTGACGTTATGAGATCAAATAGCCTGCTAGAGAGTAGTAAGATGGGTACGCATGAATCCTAATTCGTACAACCAGCAAAATCCCGCACAACAAGCAGCGCCACAATATGGGGCTGGAGTTCAGCCACCGGTCATGGGGGCCGACATGGCACGCCAGGCAGCTATGGCGCAACCCCAACAGACGGCACCACAACCAGGAGCTACTCAGCCTACCGTTGGAGGTCCAGGGACCACCGGAAAACCCACACAGCAACCAGCAAGCAACCCCAACAGCACGCAAAACAGTCTACTCATGGCAGAGATACGAGATGGTATTGTCATCATGAGCGATGGAAGCTTCCGCTCGGTAGTTATGGTGAAGTCAGTAAACTTTGATCTTATGAGCCCTCAAGAACAAGAGGCTGTCGAATATGCATATCAGGGATTTTTGAACTCACTCTATTTCCCGATGCAAATTTTCATCCGGTCACAAAAAGTCGACCTCGAACCGTACATAACAAAGCTAGATAAAATTCGTACCGAACATGACAATATGTTACTTGCCATGATGATGGAAGACTATATCAACTACATTGATCAGCTGAGCCAACAAACAAACATTATGGACAAAAAATTCTACATCGTTGTCCCATACTTTCCACATGTTGATGTACAAAAGGCCATCACGCAAAGCAAGAACTTTGTTACCGGCTTCATGGACCTATTCAACAAGCGGGAACAGCACGTTGTTATTAATGAGGCAGACTTAGAGAAGGCAAAGACTGAACTACGCAATCGCGTGCAGGCAGTCTTACAGGGTCTCTTACAGGCGGGGATTCAAGGATTACCGCTGGACACTCAAGAGCTTATTGAGCTCTATTACGACACATACAATCCAGACACCGCAACAAGACAGCAGCTAAAGAATTTTGATAATCTCTCTGCTGATATTATTACGAAGGGTGAAGGATCTGCGGTGCAGCCACACCTGCAACGGGAGTTAAACTAGATGGCCAAAAAACAAAAACTCGATCCGGTAGCCTTGGCCCAAGCGCAACAGCAACGCGAGCAGCAGGAAGTTGCTGCGGCTTTTCAGAAAGGCATAACCGCGCTACGCGACTTTATTGCACCAAGCTCTATAGAATTGCAAAGTGACTACTTCCGACTTGGAACGCGGCTGGCACGAACATACTACGTGTACGGTTATCCACGGCAACTATATACCGGGTGGATGAGTGCCATGGTTAACCTTGATGAAGTGATGGACATATCTATGTTCGTCTATCCGGTTGAAAGCCAGGTGGTACTTGAAAACTTGAAAAAGAAAGTAACCCAACTTGAGGCTGGCATTCAAATCGACTCCGAAAAAGGACGCATTCGCGACCCCCAAAAACAAGCCGCAATTCAAGACGCCGAAGAGATGCGGGACAAACTGCAAGTAGGCGAAGAACGTTTTTTCCGTTTCGGTCTCTATTTTACAATTTACGCTTCCAGCAAAGAAGAGCTTGAGTTCGTCAGCCACAAAGTCGAATCGATGCTTGGCCAACAATTGGTATATAGCAAACCGGCAAGTTCACAACAGGAGCAGGGTCTCAATAGCACTGTTCCACAGTTTACTGACCAGTTGCAGATTAGGCGCAACATGAGCACTGGCGCGGTATCTACGAGTTTCCCATTCACCAGTGCCGATCTTAGTCAGGACAATGGCATCCTGTATGGCATAAACATGCACAACTCAGGATTGGTTATCTTCGATCGATTTAGCCTGGAAAACGGTAACTCAGTCGTCTTCGCTAAGTCAGGTGCCGGTAAATCGTTTACCGTCAAACTAGAGGCTTTGCGCAGCATGATGATGGGTACTGAAATTTTCATCGTTGACCCGGAAAATGAATATGAACGCATGAGCGATGCCGTGGCTGGGGCGTACGTACGCCTGAGTTTAAGCTCATCTACACGCATTAACCCCTTTGATTTGCCGCGCGTTGTTGATACCGAAGAAGCTGACAACGCATTACGTAGTAACCTTATTACGCTACATGGCCTTCTTCGTCTTATGATGGGAGGTGCTCAAGCACAAATCATGGGTGGAGCCCAGATGATGATGCCAGCGCTTTCGCCGGTAGAAGAATCTGACCTCGACGCCGCTCTTATTGAAACCTACGCAAAGGCCGGTATAACCAACGATCCACTCACACATCAAGGATTACCGCCGACCATTGCCGACCTCTATGACACATTACTACATATGGGCGGTACAGGCCCACAGCTAGCGCAACGCCTGCGCAAATACACCACCGGAACGTTCGCCGGCATATTCAGTCAGCAAAGCAACATCGACATTAACAATCCACTTGTCGTCTTTAATATTCGAGACCTAGAAGATGAACTTCGCCCTGTGGCTATGTATATTGTACTGAACTATATATGGAATAAGACGAAAAGCGACCGCAAACGTCGCATTCTTATAGTGGACGAGGCGTGGCAACTCATGAAATACGAGGACTCCGCAAACTTCCTATTCAGCCTGGCAAAACGTGCCCGTAAGTATAACCTTGGCATAACCACCATCACTCAAGACGTAGAAGACTTCATGGGAAGTCGCATGGGACGTGCTGTCGTAGCTAACGCCAGTATGCAATTCTTATTGAAACAATCACCGTCCGCGGTCGACGTACTCGCCGATGTGTTTAAGTTAACTATCGAGGAAAAGAAACGCTTGAGTCAGTTCCCCGTAGGGCAAGGCCTGTTCTTTGCAGGACAAAACCACGTACACATCCAGGTTGTAGCTAGCCCAACCGAAACTGGTCTAATCACCACTAATCCACAACAGGTGCAACAAATACAGCAGGCGGGTGGTGATATGAGTGGTACACAAGGAACGATCGACCTAAACAACCAATTATATCCAGGGGTATAGTAGGAAGAGATGGCTACAAAACAAGACAGCCGCATATCCGATGATGACTTACGTCAAATGACTGGTATTAGTTCCGGCGAAGAAGATCGAATGATGGCCGGGGCACATGACCCAAATAAGTACGACAACCCCAGCTATTACGAACCATCTTCCGTTAGAACAACATCTGCTGGCTCAGAAGCGGGAAACGACCTCAGTGCGCGTGAAAACGAATTTGATGCACCAAAAGCACCCGGCTCAATGCCGAGTGTCTTTAATAGTGGCGTAAGTAGATCTGAGACAGGGAAGAGTCTTAGTCAAGGCGGCTTAAAGCAAGCCGAACGGGAAGAAAAAGAAAAGAGTCTCTATAAAGCTGCTGGCGTAAGCGGCGAACCGAGTGAGGACAAAAATCTAGGAAACCGCCTTGTTAATATAAGCCGACGACGAAAAATTATGGTTGCCGGCGGTAGTGGTGGTGTGGTTGGCGTGTTATGTGCCATATTGGTTATCTTGCCATTTTATCGCGTAACAGAATTCATACAGGAGATTGAAAATAAGGTTGAAGGTGAAGTTGACCATATCGTGGAAAGACGAGCTGAAAAAATTCTCGTTAATTACGTTATAGACAAAGCCGGAGGCGACACGACAGACTATGTGATCACCGGAAGCCCTTTAAAAGACCTCTTCAATACCTTGAAATCCCGTAAATGGGAAAAAGTGCTGCAGCAAAAGGCTGGCATAACCTTTGAAAAAGATGCCACTACCGGGGTTGTACATATTTACCAGGACGGTACGGATTTGGGAGGCCTCGCGAGGGCAGGTTTAGTGGCTAAGGCTCAGGCAGTAATTGATGATGGAGTAATTAGGAATAAGAGTGATTTTAAGGCCGTACTCAGACTGGTCACCAATTACCACCGAGCCGGTAAGTTGGCCAAACTCTATAAGATACGGTTCACTCCAGGAAAAACATATGCGCCGCCTGAGGAGGACGACAACCCGAAGGACTCGGCTGACACAAAGGCTGAAACAGATGCCTCAAAAATTGTAACCGACGAAATAGATAAAGAGACAGTCGGTACCGTTGACATTCTACCCGAGGCAGTTGACTGTGTTCTAAATGATAGCTGTGCTCCATTCCAAAATGACACATATGACACCACAGATCTGTCGGCTGGTAGTGGGACAGGTGGCAGCTCCCAGTCCGACAGCAACGGTAGTGTTGGTGAAGCGATATCGGAAGTTGACGACTCAGTGAAACAGGCCGAGGAAGCAGTAGGGAAAAATCCAGGACTTTCATTCGTTTCCGTAGTGATACAAAACATACTCACAAAGCTTATCGGGGCGGCAGCAGCAAAATCAGCGACCTCAGCATTACCGTTCATCGGGTGGATCGATCTTGCCGCCACTATACAACACGCTATTGGAAATGTGATCGCTAACGATTTACCCCATCTCGTTCCAACAATCATGAAAGAGAATGGCTATGGATCAATATATGCCACATGGCTTGGATATGCCTCAAATATACAGGCAGGTCGTATGTCAACGCCGATGAACGCAACGCTCAATAAGCAGCTGTCCGGTGCGGGACAAACTACCACTCCCGGTCCCGATAATGCCGTTGCCACCAACTACATGGAGGGGCATGGGACCAACACTGGCACGGCAGTCGATCCGAAAGTCGGGAGTGACAGCAAAAGCCAAACAGACGGTATTCTTAACATTCTCTACAATGGCTTAGGTGGTCAAATTTTGCGTGCTCCATTGCAGGCTTGGTACTACACGGTAGGCAAGCTAATCAAGGGGCTTACCGATATTGGACTTAACACATTTATGGGATTTCTCATGAAAATCAGTGGATTTGAAGCAGCCTGGTCGAGTGTCATGAAAGGCATATTTGGACCCAACTGGCAGCAGGGATTTGCCGAATTCGGCATGAAACTGTTTATGAATCTCTTTGGGCTCAATGTGGATCCCACAGCCAAGGGGGCGAATATGGCCAACAACCTGTTTACGGGAGGCGAAGTTGCCTCAAATTATGCCTGTAAATCCCAGCTCGGCTGCTATCAAATGTCACAAACACAGACAACTGCTATGAATATCGAACTGCAGCAAGAGCAGGATCGGCAATTGGCCGAAATGCCACTAACCGAGAGGTTATTCTCGCCCAGTGTCTCTAACTCAATTACTAGTAATCTGATCGTAAACGCACCAGCTAGCATGAAACCCGGAGACGTCATGGCGGCAGTCTTTGCGCAGATAAGTAAGCTGCCTTCGTCAATCATGTCAGCGTTTTCACCAAAGCTACGCGCTGCAGAAGTTGACGATGTAGCCGCCATGACCGGTGTAGCTCAGTATGGCGTTTCCGACGGTGACTTAAATAATACCGATATTGATCCAGCATTACGCACTGAAGCACCCGGTAATTTCAAGTGTCCAACCGTAGCCGCAAACCAATTCAACTCATGTGAAGCAGATTTGACGATTATTGGAAGTTTGAACTGTACGTACGGTGGAACCTGCCCAGAATTTAGCCAATAAAAAGAGGAATACTATTATCTATGCAACGCACCCAACATATCCTCAGCCATCCGTCACCGAAACGACGTATTCTGTTCACTATCGTATCGATCATAAGCACTGCGGTGATGCTGTTTACTTCTATGGTAGCTTATGCTCAATTAACCCCTCAACAGCGATCAGATTATGCGGCGCTAGGCATAGACTATATAGACGGTCAGTGCACCGTAGGGACTAATGACGTAAGTGTCACGGGGTCAATTAACGGCTCACCTACGGCAAGCAGTCTTCACAGTAAATTTGGCCAACACGTTATTGACGCCTTCTTTGCATTCCTAAAGGCGGGATTTAGCCCAGCACAGTCTGCGGGTATTGTTGGAAATCTTATGGTGGAATCATATACCGATATCGAGCCAACCGCTAGCGATGGTACTGCCTACGGCATAGCCCAGTGGCAGGGTTCACGACTACAACCCATGATTGATTGGGTAACGGCAAATTATCACGACAAGACGTCGTTTCCTGGCCAGCTTGCCTACATTGTCTACGATCTACAGAACGACCATAGTTCTGTAGGTAATGGTCTAAAGGGAACAGGTAGCTCCGCGCAAGCTGCGCAATACTGGAATTTACACTATGAAATATCCGCCGACACATCAACTGACCGTACAGATAACGCTCGAAATGTTTTCGACGCTGCGACCGAAGCACCACCCGCGGGTGAGGGTTGGATTGCCGCGGCTGGAGGTACGGTTACAACGTCAAGTAGCCAGTGCTCATCGAGTAGTAACGAGCCAGCCAATTGTGTAGGCGTAGCTGGTAATGCCCAAATCTATTGTGATGCCATACAGTATGATCCAGTAAGTTACCTGGAAGCGGTGAGCGCCGGCCACCAAGGAGGTGCCGCCTGGCACGCGACTTGTCCAACTATCGGACCGAGCTGCTATCTTGACTGTAGTGGTTTGGTAAATATCGCTGTATGGGATGTGTTTAAAGTAGACCTGAAAGAAAACACCAACAGTGAACGTGCTGACACAACACACTGGAAGCGTATTAGCTTTGATGCGCTGCAGACCGGAGACCTCATACAACCAAACCCTGGGCACGTCGAGATAGTTAATTATGTGTCCGGAGATACCGTCTATACTTTTGCGGCACATACTGACAGCGTTCCCCAGGCACAGCAGGTAGGACCCACTACATATTCATTATCAGGATTAAAAGCAGCCGAAACTCCGAGTGACCCAACAAACGGCTCAGCAGCATTACGATGGACCAACGCAAACTAACGAGCGCTAGAGCGGGAGAAAACCTATGAGACAAAAACTACTAATCGCACTACTACTCATAGTGGCAGGTCTTACACTTACTCTAATTGGTCGACAAGTGCTAGGTCCCAAGCCTAAGGAAGCACTAATCACCGATAGTCTTCAGATCGTACTAACGACGCCAGATGCCAGCAACGTCACAGCCACGTTAAACGACAAGCCATTCACCATAAGCAGTGTTACTACCACTAAATCGTTAGCATTAGGAAACTACAAATTATCCTTGAATAAGCTCGGCTATACTTCTTTTAGTGTTTCATTTAGTTTGCACGAAAATCAGCCAGTTACTATAACTGTGCCGCTTGAGCGTACAAGTATACCAACATTGAACGCAATACCACCTACTACGAACCCTGACGGATCAACTGACAACTGGACCATAACTAATGTTAGTTATTTTTACAGTAATACTTGGGCGTTTGCAGCCACTACAGATAACACCGACAGCATCATATCCTATTTTGTTATGCATTATAACGACGCGACTCAATCCTGGGAGACAGTACTCGGACCAGACAGCATCTTTGATCCCGGCTCGGTTGCCAAATTACCAAGCGCTGTCCAAAACTACTTAAATGACAATAATTACGTGAACGCGGGGGACTAGAGATATGAATGGACAAAAACGCATTGCCATAGCAGCCGTATTCATACTTATAGTTGTAATAGTAGGAGTAGTTATAGCAGGACATAAACCCGGTGTTGCAATTAGCCAAAGGTACATTGTTCCTACAACCTTTGATTCCTCAGCCGCCTTTGGACCCAATACGCTCGTAACCAGTAACGGACAGGCTATCATTAGCTACAACTACGTCACTGGCCAGGTACAGTCGCTTAGCCAAAGTAACGGACCAGAGAATCTCTCAGCCATCATCAGCCTGAGCGCATCGTCGGATCATAAATATGTGTTATTTCATCTGCAAAATGTCCTAGCGAGCTCAACGCTCGGAGCGAAATTGACAACCGCTGGGCTTAATCCAGCAGAGGACCATTGGTGGATATTAAATACGAACACACATTCGTTAGTCCCGCTTCCAGACCCCGTTACTCTAGCTGTAATCTCCGGAGATACAGTATATGGGCTCGTCTACGACAATAATGGCATATATATGAATACATATAATAGTGATACTGCTAAACGAATGAATTCAATATCCGTTCCTGCGGCCACTAATTTTGCCGTGTTACATACTGGTTATCTATTGCAAACGGCAGCTGGAAATATAGTCCTCACAAAAGACGGCATCGTAAGCACTCAAATATATAAGAAAGCCAACCTAGTCGGCGTAAGCCCAGACCAGCAATCAATGTTTATTACGGTTGCAAATAATAGTCTCGTTAGCCTCCTACAGGTAAGGCTGAGCGACAGCACACCTACGACTATAGCGGACAGCGTAGTGGGTGTACCAGTTATGAACGGCGACACTGTACTATATGGAACCGCAGGAGATCAGTCGTCAGTCAAGAACAACACCGACCTACACACCTATAATATGGCGACCGGAAAAACATTAGTACTTAACTTTGCCGGCAACATCGCTCCGAAGGCAGGTACGGACCCGGCGCCAATATCGCTCGTTGGCAACAGTACCTTGATTTACTCGGACACCTCGGCGAAATATTATCTTGCAGGCAACAACCTCCACACACTACCGAGCGGTCTCTAGTTTGCGACTCGTATAACAGAGCTGTCGGCAAAATGCTGGAGAATTATGTCTGCGTCTGTAGTAGTAAGAAATGTTTGGTAACTAGAAACAAAACCAGTTAACGCCTGTCTACGTTTGCTATCCAGTTCACTGAATACATCATCCAGTAAAAGAAGTGGTCGCTCACCGCGCAACTTTTCGAGAAGTTGCAGCTCGAGAATCTTCAGTGCAAGCACTAAGGTACGTGTTTCACCCCGCGATGCCACGACATCGGCTTTGCGATTATCAATAAGAACGCCAAGATCGTCTCTATGAGGTCCGTAGGCCGTGAAGCCGCGCAGGACATCTATCTCGGTGCTTAACTCAAGCTTGTGCAGCAATGCTGTTTCGTAATTATCGTAAGGGAATTGGGTTGTATATGTGAGTTCGATAGTTTGCCCACCCGCGGCTATAGTGTCGTATAACTCGCTAATCTGCGCGTTTAACTGACCTATGAGCTCAATACGCTCCCGGGCAATCTGGCCACCCAATTCACTTAGTCGTATATTCCAGACAAAAAGCTGTTCCGCGATATCTCTAGGCTGTTTTTTTAGCAAGGTATTGCGTTGGGTCACGACACGCTTGTAGTGTCGTCTAAGGGCACCGAAGTGTGGGATCGTCTGTTCAATAAGATCATCCAGGAACAAACGACGCAGCTCAGGAGAGCCAGTGAGCAGCTGCAGATCGTTCGGTTCAAAAAGAACTATAGGCACACCACGCTGGAGAGTTATACGCGACAAACTCTGCTCATCAATAACAAACGTTTTGGATGATCGATCTTGAGCTTCACGTTGTATTTTAACAATACGGGCACCCTGAGACGTTTCCGCCTGCAGACGGGCCCACGGGGCCTCAAAAGAGATCATCTCCACATCACGGCCCCGGTATGAGCCTCCACGAGCTACCATAAGTAGACCCTCCAGCAAGTTGGTCTTGCCGCTCGCATTTGGGCCAACGATGATATTAACTCCCTTATTAAACTCAAAAGTAGAATCAACGTACGAACGAAAATGCTGCAAATGCAGTGAAGTAAACACAGTACCCATATATTCTATTTAAAACTATAGCATTGCAGAGCATTACTACAGAGGAGAAACGTATTTCTACAACAATAATCTTATATACTTTTATTGCTTTTTACATAAAAATATGCTAATGTTAATATCATGAAAACCGGTTATGCTCCTGATCAAGCCGTTATGTCTCCATTAGATACCGTACCCGGAACTATAGATATGACCGGTTTTGAAGACGCTCTAACTACCACGGGAATGGAAGCGTCTTTTGCACCAATACCACAAGAAACACAAACTCCCCTTAGTACCACCCCGGAAGCCATAGAACTGGAGCAGGTTGTATTAAATAACCGCACAGTTCGTGAGCTCGGTGATAAGATCGCAGCAGGCGAGGCTGTCGATCCTGACCTTATCGTACACGTTAAAAACCTATTGGAACAAAACGCCGAACGAGACGAAGCAGAACAAGTGCGTCTGAATGCAGATGGTAAGATTTGGCGTTTTCGCGGACAAAAAGGCGAGGATGGCAAACCAGCACCGCTCAGCCAAAGATCAGCTCATGTAGTTTACGAAGCCGGTTCGACGATTGAAGCACAAAGAAAAGCGGCCGCAGAAGCTAACGAAACGGCGAGCGTCTCTACAGAAAGCCTACAAGAGGCAGCAATAAAAACCGACGCAACTGCACATGGCGCA
>Ga0206942_1139_pt1 | contig 21516 bp, 16 predicted proteins | sample Alteio_BWOrgHeat_6_FD_153253 | JGI IMG/M metagenome (GOLD analysis project Ga0206942, IMG submission 153253) | Enriched cells from forest soil in Barre Woods Harvard Forest LTER site, Petersham, Massachusetts, United States -... | ecosystem: Environmental > Terrestrial > Soil > Temperate forest > O... | reverse complement strand
AAGATCCCCGGTCTGCCAAAAGTGGTATGCAAGTCGAGTCGGCCCTTGGCAACATTCGGATGCACATGCAAGTAATTCTGAGTGTCTTCGCTGATCATGACCACGTGCGCTTTGGCTGATAGATAATCCTCCAACTGATCGGTAGCAATTTCTTTTCCCTCTTTTTTTATGATGGCCGAGATATGGGAAGTGCCTTCGCTGAAAAATTTTCCACCGTCCGGCGCCAATGAAACTTCGTACCCATCGGTACTACTTACAATTTTTTCGCTGGCGAACGTTTGGGTCTTGTAAGGAGTGCCACCTACCTTTAATTCAATCCGCTCTACCTGGTGATCAGCGCCTGTCGGAAGGTAGTCTGCAAATAATACATAATCGCCACCCTGATCGAAACGGGTTTCACTTTGGAGCCCAAGGTGAGGGCAATGGGTGCCGGCATGGAATTAAATGCAATACGGAGAGATGGAACACAGTTTCCAGTGGAGATTAGCCTTTCGCCATTAGTAACCAATGAGGGCACATTGGTGTCCGCCTCCATACGCGATATTACCGAACGTAGAAAATCAGAAAAGACGTTAAGCCAGCTGGCCTCGATTGTGGAATATTCCGATGACGCAATAATAAGCAAAGACCTCGACGGGATGATAACCAGCTGGAACCGGGGAGCAGAAAAGATATTTGGTTATACACTCGATGAAGTCAAGGGAAAACACATTTCCATTCTCATACCTGAGGGACTTGACTCTGAAGAGGGGATGTTCATGAGAAAAGTACAAGGTGGAGAGCATATTGACCACTACGAATCTGTCAGAACAAGAAAAGATAAAGTTAAGATTGATGTTTCGATTTCATTATCACCACTTAAAGACAGGGCGGGTAACGTGACTGGTATATCTAAAATAGTCCGTGATATTAGTCTGCAGAAAAGAGCTGAGGAGAAATTCAAGGGTTTACTTGAGTCAGCGCCAGATTCAATTGTGATTGTTAATAAAAATGGAACCATTGAACTGATCAACATTCAAACCGAGAAGCTATTTGGCTACCCTCGAAGTGAACTCTTAGGCAAATCAATTGATATTCTTCTACCCGATAGGTATAAACGGAATCATGGACACAATGTTGAAGGTTATTTTTCTAACCCAAAGGTTCGATCAATGGGCAAGGGGTTGGAGTTATTTGCAAGGAAAGTTGATGGAACAGAATTTCCAGTGGAGATCAGTCTAAGTCCATTGAGAACTGAGTACGGTATTTGGGTATCTGCTGCCATCAGGGACGTGACCGATCGAAAGGTATTTGAACAGGCGCTGTTCGAGGCCAACCGGTTGAAGAGCGAATTTCTTGCAAATATGTCGCATGAGCTAAGAACTCCATTAAACGGCATTATCGGGTTTTCGGAACTTTTGATTGACAAAAAAGTTGGCCCTTTGAATGATCGACAGGAGGAGTACTTAGGGGATATCCTTAATAGCGGTACCCATTTGCTTCGACTAATTAATGACGTGCTTGACTTGTCCAAGATCGAATCAGGCAAACTGGAATTGGGCATAGAGACGTTCTTTGCGAGGGCGGCAATTGAGGAAGTCTGCTCCGTGGTTCATAGCATTGCAGAAAAGAAACGAATTAGAATCGCTACCAACATCACGCCACACATGAAAGAAGTCAGCATTGACAAGCATAAGTTTAAACAAATCTTATACAATCTTTTGTCGAATGCTATCAAGTTCACCCATGAGGGGGGTAATGTGAGCATAGAAGTGGAGAACACGGGGAACGAATGGTTTTCCGTCAAAGTAAAGGATACAGGAATAGGAATGACTGTGGAGGGAATGCAGAAACTCTTTACACCTTTTGTCCAATTGGATTCAGGTATTGCCAGGAAGCAAGACGGAACCGGTCTGGGATTAGTGTTGACAAAAAAGTTCGTAGAACTCCATAATGGCAGTATTCGAGTTGAAAGTGAGGTGAACAAAGGAAGTGTGTTTACAATCCAACTCCCGGTTCATATCGCGCATGAAATGAAAAAAAATGAAACCCCGAATTCTGGTCGTTGATGACAATGCTGTTAATTTGAAACTTGCTGGAGACTTGCTGGAGTTGGATGGTTTTGACGTTTCTCGTGCGATTGACGCCGAATCCGTCCGCGATTTGATTCAGCAAGTTACTCCCGATCTGATATTAATGGATGTGGCATTGCCGGGTATGGATGGCCTTACGCTCACTCGCATACTGAAAGGTGACGACGCGACAAAAATGATAAAAATTGTGGCGCTGACAGCGTTTGCCATGAAGGGAGACCAGGAGAAGATATTAGCTGCTGGCTGTGACGGATATATTGCCAAACCAATTGATACACGAAAATTCTCGGACACTGTAAAAGGATTCCTGTGAAAATGTGCTGATATGAAGAAACTCAACGTGTTGGTTGTCGGGGACGACAAGGTCACAAATAACCTCATCCTTGCCATTCTGAAATCAGATGGACATGACGCAATGTGTGCAGTAGACGGATTGGAGGCTCTTGAAATCCTTAACGACAAGGAATTCGACCTCATTATTTCTGACGGAAGGATGCCCAAATTAGATGGCTATGGATTAGTTCTTAAAATAAGACTCGGCAATAGACTCCAAAACATTGGGTTTGTATTGTATACCGCTACATACCTTAGCCAACATGATGAGAAGCGGGCCATGACCAGTGGTGTTAACAGGTATATCCGAAAATCTGGGAGCATTAAAGAGATATCCAATGCGATTAGACACTTTGCCTCCAATGGAACTCTTTGAACAGCAGATGACAGCTGAAACTTCTAGATTGAACATTAAGAACCAAAAATGAACACGCGAAAACTTTTATTGGTAGATGATAACCCAAACATTTTAAAACTAAACCAGGCAATTTTTTCCAGCGAGGGCTTTGAAACAGTAACCGCTAACGATGGCAACCAGGCGATGGATATCCTTCAAAAGGAACACATTGACTTGATAATCACTGACGTATTAATGCCAAATGTTGATGGCTATTATCTTTGTTATAAAATAAGGGCCTCTAAACTCCTTCTGAATATTCCAATCATTGTGTATTCAGGAACATACACATCGGAGAGCGAAGAAAAAACAGCTCGGGATATGGGAGCGGATTTATTTATCCGAAAACCGACCTCACCCAAAACTTTAGTACTGTCTGTCAAGAGGCTTTTAGATAATCCACCTAGTCACGTGCAGGGGGTTAATCGCTCATTGGAATCATTTGAGGAAATGCATCAATACAGTTCAGCATTGATCGACAAGCTCGAAGTTAGAAACCGTGAGCTTGAAGAAATCAAAAATAGGCTGGAGCAACTTGTTGACATCCGAACACTGGAATTGAGAATAGCGAATGACGACCTTAAGACAACGAATGACGAATTAATTACTACGAATGAAGAATTGATGGCCTTAAATGAACACCTGTCTGAAAAAAATATGAAAATAGAAAGTTTGCACAGAGAGCTTGTCGATATTAACGAAAATCTGGAGCATAAAGTCGAGTTGCGCACCGTGGCTCTAAAGGCACAAAACAAACATTTGGAGGAATACGCTTTTATTAACGCGCACAAACTACGTTCGCCAGTTGCAAGGATTCTAGGTCTTATAAACCTGATGAAGAAAGACGTACCCTTGGAAGAACAGAAACTGATGTTTGAATATTTAGTAAAGTCATCGGAAGAGTTGGATCAGATCATTCGCTCAATCAGCGTTATTTTGCACCAAGGAATGAGCGATTTTGATAAACAGAATTTTGAATCAAGGAACGACTGAGGTTAATAATCCTGGATCCTTTTTGATACGCGAGTGCCAAAACAGAGGTATTTCTTATTGCAGCTTCAGTCCGTTACAAGAATTTAGGGCAGGACTAATTCCATCCAACGAAAAAATAACAAAAGGTCACCGTAAAGGTCAGTTTTTTAGAAACTATTTTGGCAATTTCCAAGACTTTGGTCTAAACTTTCTGTCGGAACATTACTTAATAAAAAAGGGATAATTGAAAAATGATTCTCAACTGTCCCGTTAAGTACCAAAGGCGGGAATCGAACCCGCACATCCGAGGATACACGATTTTGAGTCGTGCGCGTCTACCAGTTCCGCCACTTTGGCCTGCTTTCCTTGGTTTTTTAGCTCAGGTTGACTAAAAAACTTTGGGGCTGCAAATATGAATAAAACTTTATGTTCACGCAAAATTCATTTTTGTTAACCAGCGCGAATAGTGGAAATTTGCTACACAATTCTTCTTTATGATCTACAACTCCATCATCGACACAATTGGCAATACGCCCATCGTGCGCCTCAATAAATTAAGCAAAGGCATTGCCGGAACCCTTCTTGCCAAAGTAGAATATTTCAATCCCGGAAATTCCACCAAAGACCGAATGGCGTTGAAAATGATTCTCGATGCTGAAAAAGAGGGCAATCTGAAACCGGGCGGCACCATCATTGAAGGCACCTCTGGAAATACAGGCATGGGCCTTGCTCTCACGGCTGTGGCGAGGGGTTACAAATGTATTTTCACCATGGCCGACAAGCAGTCGCAGGAGAAAATAAATATCCTTCGCGCTGTGGGTGCTGAAGTAATTGTTTGCCCTACGAATGTAGAGCCAGAAGATCCGCGCTCGTATTATTCCGTGGCCAGAAAACTCAACAAAGAAATTCCCAACTCGATCTACCCCAATCAATACGACAATCCCTCCAATGCCCAGGCGCATTACGAAACTACCGGCCCCGAAATATGGACACAAACGGCAGGAAAAATTACGCATTATGTGGCGACCGTCGGGACAGGCGGCTCCATGTGCGGCACTGCCAAATTCCTGAAAGAACAGAATTCAAATTTGATTGCCGTGGGCATCGATACCTACGGATCGGTTTTTAAAAAGTACAAAGAGACAGGCGTCTTCGACCGCAATGAAATTTATCCGTACCTCACCGAAGGTTTTGGCGAAGACATCCTGCCCAAAAATGTGGATTTTGATGTGATCGACACCTTCATCAAAGTAACCGATAAAGACGGAGCCATCATGGCGCGCAGGCTATCGCGCGAAGAAGGATTATTTGTTGGCTGGAGCAGCGGCTCAGCAGTGCATGGCGCACTCGAATATGCGCACGAACACCTGAAGAAAGGCGACACGATGGTGATCCTCTTACCCGATCATGGCACCCGCTACCTCAACAAAGTCTATAACGACATGTGGATGAAAGACCACGGGTTTTTGGAAGAGCGTACTTTTGAAACGGCCCGAGAAATTATTTCGCGCAGAAATGGAAAAGACTCGCTCTTTACCGTAACAAAGAAATCCACGATTGGTGAGGCTATTCGCTTGATGAACAAAGAAGGCGTAGATCAAATGCCGGTGACGGAGGGAAAAGAATTTGTGGGTAGCGTAACCACGGCAAGCCTGATTGAAAAAATTATTTATGATCCGGCTATCAAAGACAAACTGGTAGGTGAAATTATGGATCCACCGATGCAGGTAGTGGCTCTCGATAGCACGCTTGATGTGCTTTCATCCATGTTAAACAGAACCAACAAAGCCCTGTTGGTGCGTGATGAGACAGAACGAGCGCACATCATTACACAACATGACATTTTGAAGGCGATGACTTCCTGAGAACTGGTTTTAATGTGATTAAAGCATCATAATCGTCAACCGAACCAACGCATTACATATCCCCGGATTATTTGAATGTTGAAACCGGATCAACTGACGCGACCGGTAATCGGTACGAGCAAGTCTCAAACATTTAAATGGAGCGTGATTGCCATTTCGCGCAGACTCAAGAACAAGGATCAGCAAGATTCGCTTAAGCTAACTTTTTTTCTCGAGCGCATTCTTCGCGTATTCAACACATTTAGCAACTTCTTTCACAGGATCCGACCCTGCCGGGATATCATATTCAACCTCTATCGTGCCTGGAAATTTATACTTATTGTCCCGCATCAGCTGAAGGGCCGCTACGAGAGGAGTATCGCCTTCACCCCATGGCATATTCGCTCCACCGTTGGCTTTCGATTTCCGGTCCTTCAGGTGGGTGCTATAAATGCGATCATGTTTTGCTTCAAGCAGTGGAATAGGATCAAATCCGGCAGCAACATAATGACCGATATCACAATTGAGACCGTTGTAAGGCGATTGGGCAAGCGCTTCGTCCCATGCAGTTATGGTTTGTTGCAAGTGGCCATGATAACCGACTCCGATCTTATGCTTTTCCGCGATAGCTCCCAGTCGTTTGCTTTGGGCTGGGTCAGTGGGTATTTCAACCGTCACATGACTTGCCCCCAATTCTTTTGCTACGCGAAAAGCATAATCAATCTCCGCATCGGTATTTTTTTCACCCAGAGCGTTGGGCTTCCATGCATAAATGGAGACGCCAGCCTCGTTGTACATTTTCCGGAGTTGAGTAAATTTTTCCATGGACGCAGCGGCGCGCCATTTTGCAATTGCTTCCGCTTTGGCTGCTCGTTCTGCTTTCTGCTCTGGCGTTGGTTCAGGGCGCGGTGCGCCAGGAACGAAAGGCACCATTGGTGCAGTAGATGCGTTGGGAGCTCCGGCAAATGCTTCGGCGGTAGAACCCAACAGTTCGATGGCGCTAACATTGGCATCAAGACAGTATTTTAAAACTTCCTCAGCACTGGTAGGTAAGCTTCTGAACGAATAGGTGATGGCACCCAACTGAACACCATTAAATTTTGAGTTTGGCTTACCAAAATTTTTCAACAATGCAGGCGCTCCGAAAACCTCGCGACTACCGACGGCGAACCCTGTAATAGCGAGTGCCGATTTGCTTATAAATTTCCTGCGTGATAAAGATGGATTTAACCTGAATTTCTTTTCTTTCATAAGAATTGAGTTTTGATAGCGTATATTTTTTTAGTCGCTGAATGATAATGCTCAGATCAATGTAGGCAATTATCGATGTCTCCGAAAGCAGTTTTACGCAAGCGTTAATTTGCGCTTATAGTTGGTCAACCACCCGCAAACTTGCATTACTAACCTCTTATATAAAAACGATTTGAACATTCTCACCCATTCAATAAATTGACCTATTCACAACGAAGATTTATAAACTAAACGTTTCAATCATGAAAAAGACATGCCTCTTCTTCGCTTTCGGCCTTGCAGTAGCCTTGCTGTTGGCGTTTACAAGCCGTTCACATAAATCAGATGACTTTGTTACCGGATCTCCTGAAATTAAATCCATCACTTCGCTGGCCTTTGGTCCTGATGGAATATTATTCTTAGGGGATTCCAGAAGTGCCACCGTTTTTGCGATGGACACAAAAGATGTTGGGACCGTTGAAAAAGCCGCAGCCATCGAAATAAAAAATATAGATCAGAAGATAGCCTCCCTGTTGGGTACAAAACCTGAAAACATTGCCATACAGGATATTGCTGTTAATCCACTCTCAAAAAAAGTGTACTGTGCCGTACATTATAGCGATGGCACACCGGTTTTATTTACCATTGAAGGTGACAAAATCAATCCGGTGCCTTTAAAGGACATCACGTATTCCTCCGTAGCCTTGAATGATGCCCCGGCAGCGGATGCAAAAAATAAATGGGGGCAACCGTTGCGGATATCCTCCATCTCTGATCTTCAATATGCCGATGGCAAGGTGATGATCAGCGGCCTCTCCAACCAGGAATTCAGTTCAACATTTCGCAGCATTTCATTCCCCTTCACCAACAAGCAAGACGAGGCTTCCCTTGAAATCTATCATGCCGCCCACGGACAATATGAAACAACTTCACCCATCAAAACATTTACAACAGCTCAAATCAATGGAAAGAAATACCTGATTGCAAGCTATACGTGTACACCGCTTGTTCTCTTTCCGCTCGAAGATCTAAAACCAGGCACGCATGTAAAAGGAAGAACGGTAGCAGAGATGGGGAGCGGCAACCAACCCCTGGACATGATTATCATGACGAAGGAAGGTAAAACATATCTGGTAATGGCCAACAGCAACCGCCCTGTTTTTCGGGTGAATTTCAAAAACATTGAAACCTTTGAAGGATCGCTCACCACCCCGGTAGCTGAAAATTTTGCCACCGAAGGTGTAAAGTTTGTATCGATGCCATTAACGAACGTCCTTCAGCTTGATAAATTGGATGAAAACCGAATGGTGATGGTGCAACGCAAAACGGATGGCGCTCTTGACTTATGGTCAACCGACAAGGCGGAGTGGTTGCTTAAATAATGTCCCTTAAAATTATTCGGATCAGGTTACGTTGGTTGCGTAACCTGATTTTTTTTTCACTCTTTTTACTCTCCGCCTGCGCGAAAAAGACCGAAGCAATCCAGCTTATCTGGAATAAAGAACAAGTAACAGGCATTTCTATTCCAAAGGATTCAATCGGCAACATTTTTGATTCGTTGGATCGCCAATTGACGGTTCGCCTTATAAAAGATAGCGACCCTGTTGCTATGCTTGGAAATTACAAGATCGATCATGACGAAATTATATTCGAACCGCTAGTTCCTTTTACCCGTGGGTTACGCTACCAGGTTCTAATCAACCATCATGTCGTCAAGGAATTACTCATTCCTCCCATCGACCGGAAAGAGGCTCCTTTGCTGCTGGCAATTTATCCGACGGAAGATACCGTTCCCGAAAATTTACTAAAAATGTACCTTCAATTTTCAAAGCCAATGCGCGAAGGAAAATCGACTAGTTATCTCACGCTATTAAAAAATAATCGCGACACGGTACGGGGTGTGTTTTTGGATTTGCAACCGGAGTTGTGGAACGAGGACAGAACGATGCTTACGGTTTGGCTTGACCCCGGAAGGATAAAAAGAGGACTTCACCCCAACCAGCTTTATGGAGCGCCTCTACAGAAAGGGGCACATTACACGTTAGCCGTTTCCAACCAGTGGAAGGATGTTGGGGGTGCTACTTTAGCGATGGGCATTTATAAAAATCTTGCCGTAACATCGCGCGACAGTCTTTCACCAGACCCTCAAACCTGGACGATTCACAACCCGAAGGCGGGCACCACCCAGGTATTGCAAATAGATTTGAAGTCACCCCTTGATTACAGCTTGTTAAAGACTACATATTGTAGATGGTATCGAGCAAATTATTCCGGGCGACTGGCAAGTTGAAAATGGAGAAAGAAGAGTGACGTTCACGCCCAAAACACAATGGATCAGCGGATCCTATCAGCTTCAAATTGAAACACGATTGGAAGATCTCGCAGGCAATAACCTCAACCGGGCGTTTGATGTGGACATCAAGACTAAGGCTCAACCATCCCCTTCGGCAAAAATAATTTCGATTCAATTTCTTATTTCCAAGTAGGATTTGAAATGAATAATTACGTTACTTTTTCTCCTCTTTCAACGGACCAAAGCTTGCCATCATATTTACCACCATTTTTCGGCTCATTAGTTTTTGAAAAGAAACCATAAACCGGTTCATCCCTCCGGTAACTACCTTTGGTTTATTTCGTTTTTCAAGTGCCCGCACCAGTTCATGAGCTACTTGCTGTGAGGTCTGCATCACAAATTTTGGAAAGCTCTCCTTGTCACCGCCTGCTACATTATGAAAGTTGGTATAGGTGGCACCGGGGCAAACCCCGACCACGTAAATGCCCCTTTTCTTATTTTCCCACCAAAGCGACTCACTGAAATTAATGACATAAGCTTTCGTAGCGGCATAAACCGCAGCGCCCGGGTAAGAAGTATTGCCAAGATTAGACGCTACATTGACGAGCGCATCTCCTCTTTTTGCCTGGCTCAAATAAAAATAGGAAAGAGCGGTGAGTGCTGTAATATTAAGATTCATCATTTTCACTTGTTCATGTAACGGCATTTCAGTGAACCTCCCATACATGCCTACGCCGGCATTATTAATCAGCGCATCGTATCGATTGGCTTCCATATCCTCCTTCAGTTTATCAACTTCATCACGCTTGCTCAGGTCAGCTATGATGATCCTATGCCCGCTCCCTGGCAACGTGCTCGCAACCTTTTCCAATTTTTCTTTACTCCTTGCCACGAGGGTTATTTCGTTACCCTTGGCGGCCAGCATTATCGCCACTTCCATGCCGATGCCGTCACTCGCCCCGGTGATCATAATTTTTTTCATATTATTATTCATTTGGTTCACCTTAGATTTCTTACGGAAGGTAAGGCATTAAACTTGTATTTTGCAAGTTTAATGGAGAATTTTGAGTTAACCTTTAGCGCATGCGAAGAAACAAATCCATAATAATTGAAAGGCGTTCTGATTGTCCGCTCTCTTGTACCCTGGATCTGATCGGGGATAAATGGTCGCTCCTTATTATCCGCGACATGCTCTTTTTTGGGAAGAGCACCTACAACGAGTTTTTGGATTCTGCTGAAAGGATATCCACCAATATCTTAAACGACAGGCTAATCAAACTTGTTGAAACAGGATTAGTGCGCTACACGGGGCCTGCCAAACGAAAGAAGTACATTCTTACAGAAACAGGAACCGATTTAAAACTCATCATTGAAGCCTTCGGGATGTACGGTTCAAAACATTTTAGCGGGGCAAAAGAATACCTGAAGGAACAAATGGCCAGTGAGAGGAAAACGGTCAAGAAACGCGCCTCATGAGGATCTCATTTTTCGTGATGAAGTGCCGGACAACGGATTGACTTCAACATCTGACTATAAAAAAAACGGTTTCCTTTGATCGTCATTTTTCTTTATTTTTATCTGGTCATGAATTTCCGCAACAATTCTATCTTATTTTTAGCGTTAAGCGTTAGTTCTGCCTTTTCCCAATCTAACGTAATTGATAGCCTTACCCGAAGACTGAATAACTCTGCCGGTAGAGAAAAAATCGACATTCTTAATCAATTAGCCTATGAGCTGGTCTCCCGAGACAATGCACGCGCGATGAAGTATTGTGACCAGTCGTTATCCCTCAGCAATAAACTCGGTTATGAAAAAGGTGCTGCATTGGCCTATACCTATAAGGGCGTTTATGAATATTTGTCGGGAGAGTTTTCAGACGGCCGCAGCAATCTTCGCAATGGTTTAAGATTATCCATCAAAGCAAACGATCATAACAATCAGGGGTATGCCTTGCTTCAATTGGGAAACAGTTATCTCAATCAAGCCGTATTAGATTCTTCTTTGATGTTTTACAAAAGAGCCCATGAAATTTTGAAAGACAGTACTAATCCTGTTATACTTTCCAAGTTGTATAAAAACCTTAGCGCCTTATACGGAGTGAGGGGGCACTATGAACTACAAAAGAAATATTTACTGCGCTCCCTTGGGATCCGTGAATTGTTGAAAAATCAGACCCTGATTGCGAATGCCCTGATCCTTCTGGCTAGTGTGAATATCCGCGAAGACGATTATGAAACAGCTAACGGCATCTTCAATCGTATAGAAGAAATACTCCAGGCTAATCCTCGTGACTTGGGAAACCTAAACGACTGGCGGCATCAAAAAGCCCTCTATCTCATAAAAGAACGGAAATTTGAGGACGCTTTAGCACTCTTCGATTCAGCCCGGAATTATTACATCCGAAACTCAATACTTCAGAAGTTTGTGACCCTTCAAACGGATTTGGGTAAGATTTTTTACGAACGGGGTGAATATGAACTCGCCCTAAAAAGTTTGTACGAAGCGCTGCGCATTGCAGAATTGAAAAAATATGAAGTCGAGATACTCGACATTCAAATGCAGCTTGGATGGGTAAACTATAATTTAGGGGAATTGAATCAGTCGCTTGTATTTGCCAATTTGGCTCTCGCATTGGCTAAAAAAGATCAACTGCCAAACCGAATTGCCGATGCACAAACCTTGAAAGGCGTTGCCTACACCAAACTAAAAGACTTTAGTAATGCCAAAAGTTCACTGGATCAGGTATTATTGATTCGTCAAGGCTTAAAAGAGAAATCAAGGATTAGCGAAGCTCTCATGAACCTTGGCTTTCTGGAAGAGAGCAGAAAAAATTATTGGGCAGCGAAAGACCTGTATCGTAAAAGCCTAGAGCTTGCAGAGCTTTCAAAATATGATTTTGGAAAGGCATGGTCGCTTTTGGGCTTGGGCAATGTTAATTTCAAGTTGAAAGAGTATACCCAAGCGGCAAAATTTATCATGGGTGCCGAAGCGCTCTCAAAAGAAATCAGTGCTAACGAGATCCTTATTCAAGTGTACGAATTGCATCGTGATTTGTTGGCCGCAGAAAATAAGCTCAAGGAAGCATTACAATATTCTCTGTTCGCCTATAACCTTAAGGATTCCTTGCATCGCAGTGATTTGTCCAGGCAATTCTTCAACCTTCAAAAAATGGATGAAATTGAGCGAAGAGACCGCGACATTAATGTGCTGACCAAGGACAAGCAACTGGCTGAAAATAAAATCAATTTGCAAGAACTAAAATTAAACCAACAGTATCTTTTAATTGTAACCAGCAGTATTGGGTTGATCTTACTTGGCGCGTTAGCCTTTGTTTACGCCCGTTATTATTTTAGGATCAGACGGCTAAGCGCTACCGTCAACGAAAAAAATATAAGTATTCAGCATCAAGCGGATAAATTAGCTGAAATCAACAATAGGCTATTTGACCAAAATAAATTAATTGAAATCCAAAAATCGCAATTATTGGTGGCTAATGAAACCCTGGAGCACGAAGTCGATCAGCGCACAGAAGAGTTAACAAAACAGAACCTACAGCTTGAACAATTTGCCTTTATGACGTCTCATAATTTGCGAGCGCCTGTTGCCCGGCTACTGGGATTGACACAATTGTTTAATCATGAAAATCTTTCCGATCCACTTAACCGACAATTGATTGATAAAATCAGGATCAGTTCGCAAGAATTTGATGTTATTATGAGAGATTTAGCCTCTATCCTGGAGGTAAAAAATGGTGTGAGCGGAAATTTCTCCGTGACCAATATCGAAGAATGCTTCCACAAGGCTAAAGTTACGCTTCATGAAGAGCTGAGTCATATTCAATTCTCTCTGTCTACTCAATTTGACGAACACGATGTGTACGGAGTTGAGCCTTATCTAACTTCAATCTTCTATAACCTCCTCAGCAACAGCTCAAAATTCAAAAAGGAGGACACGCTGAATATCAAGATCACATCGAGAAAGCAAGATGGTTTGGTCATTTTAGAATATAACGACAACGGGATTGGCTTCGACATGAGAGAAGCAGGCGAAAACCTTTTCAAGCCTTATAAAAGATTTCACGTTCATAAAGTAGGCAAAGGCCTCGGGCTTTACATGATCAAGCTACAGGTGGAAGCGATGGGCGGAACTGTAGCGATTAAGTCCGAACCAAATGCGGGTTTTTCATGCGTCATTTCATTTAAAGCGATGAATACCGAACGCTTAAGGGTTGAACCGAGTCTAAGTATGTATGTTGAAAACCACAAAAATTAAAACATTGCCTTAAGGAAAATGCTCATTCATAAATGAATTTCAGTCCCAACTGACTACTCCCATTTAAAAACTCTAACGGCAAGAATGTAAACCAGGATAAGCCAAACGGCCATGCCCATTAAATCCACGGGCAATTCGGCAAGGCTCGCCCCTTCATTCGATATCTTGCGAAGGGCATGACTGACATAGGTAAGTGGAAAATAATCGGTGATTGTTTTTAGCCAGGACGGAAATCCATCTCTTGAAAAAAATATCCCCGAAAGCAACAACATCGGTAGTTGGATAAGATTGGCAACCGGAGCAACCTGGGTTTCATCTTTGGCCCAACCGGCGATGGCAAAGCCAATTCCCAGAAAAATAAGAATACCGATAACGCAGACAATAGCGAAATTAAAATAGTTGCCCATCATGTGAAAGTTAAAAAAGTAGGTACCGAAGGCAATTAGAATTGTCGCAGTTGCCAGCGTAACCAGCAATCGCACCGTAGCTTGCGCGAAAACAAAATAAACCGGATGCACCGGTGTAGCCTGAATCCTCCGGAGTGCTCCGCTCGCCTTCATCGCAACGAAACTAAAGGCTACCCCAAAAATTCCAAGCTGCATGATGGTCATTGATAAAATACCGGGAAGGATAAAATCGAAATAACCAAGGTTGTTGGTTGTGACTCCTTTACTTTTAACATCAAGCATGGAAGGAGAGTCGGTTAATTTGCGGTCGAGGTCTGAAACCATCTCAATGATGGCAAGGTTAGCAACCTGACCGCTCTGAGGTTTGGCATTGTTGAACCTTGTTTGAAGACTGCTGCTTAAAGGTTTCCCGTTCTCCAGGCTACCGAAATTTTCCGGAACAATTACCTGGAGGTCAAGGTTGCCCTTACCAAGCTCGATAGCAGCTTCTTCTTCGGTCATCTCTGCTACCTTAAAGGCCTTTATACTTTTGAGTTTCTCCACAAATTGTTTGGATATCTCACTCGTACCGTAATTCGTTATACTGATCTGAATAGCGTTGCCTCCACCTTTCGATAAAAATCCAAAGATGGATAACAGGGCTACCGGTATAAGCAACGAGAAAATGATTGCACCTTTATTCCGGTAATACATTTTAAAGGAAGCTTTGGTCAGCGCCAGGAAGGAACGGGTATTCTGGTTCATGTTAATCGCGAAGGGTTTTTCCGGTGAGGTCAATAAACACATCTTCTAACGTTGCAGGCGGTACTTCTACGTGAGGTTTGAAACCTCGCGCCAGCAGTTGTTTAATCAGTTGCTCCGGGGAGTCGAGGGCAACTATTTTTCCATCGTCCATAATGGCTACGCGGTCACAAAGATACTTCGCTTCTTCCATGTAGTGGGTCGTGAGAATAACCGTAGTGCCACGGCTTTTGATTTGCGCAATTAACTCCCACAGATTTCTTCTCGCCTGTGGGTCAAGTCCGGTCGTAGGTTCGTCCAGGAAAACCATCACCGGTTTGTTGACCAATGTAGTGGCAATCGAGAATCGTTGCTTTTGTCCACCCGATAGATTCTTTACCAGAAATCCGGCTTTATCTTTCAGCCCAACTTCCGCAAGAAGCTCGATGGAATTAATTGTTGACCCATATAAGTCGGCAAACATTTCGAGCAATTCCGTGAGTTTAAGGTTTTGAAAGAACGCGGACGCCTGAAGTTGAATGCCGATTCTCTGTTTTACGAGGTAAGGATGGTCTGCGGTTTTAATGCCATCCAAAATGACTTCACCAGAACTGATTGGGCGCAGTCCTTCGATCATTTCGAGGGTAGTTGTTTTGCCCGCTCCATTAGGTCCTAAAATTCCAAAGACCTCTCCCCGGTTTACAAAGAAAGAAATTCCTTTTACAGCGTGTATATCGTTATCGTATGTTTTGGTCAGGTTGGAAACTTCTAAGATGGGAGGCATGAGCACAATCGTTTACTGTAAAAGTAGGAAGTAATAGAGATATTTCCCGTCAAGTATGCTCTGCAAAATAAATGGTTAGTCTATTAGCACATGACCTGTGATCAGTCAAAATTTGTTTTAACTTTCGAAGCCAACGTTGTGCCAATAGTGGTACAGTACATGCTTACAGCACGTTGGTTCTTTTAAACTCAAATGCCTATGAAAAATATTCCATCCATCCACCATCCACTTGAGCCTTTAACCCCTGAGGAGCTCGTCATGGTAGTGGATTCCATCAAGAATTATACGAAAGCAAAATTGCGATTTATCGCTGTTGCGTTGCGGGAGCCTTCGAAAGAAAAGGTTAAATCCTTCCAGGAAATTGATCTAACTAATCGTGAAGCTTTTGCCGTACTCTTTGACAATGCAAAAAATGAGTGTTATGAAGTTATCGTTGCCATTGGCGCTCGGCTCATTACGAAGTGGGAACGTATTCCGGATGTGCAGCCCACGATGTCGTCGGATGAGCAGATGGAATGTGAGCAGGCCGTTCTGGCAGATCCGGCATTCAGAGAAGCATTGAGAAAACACGGTGTGACGGATCCTTCCTTGGTAATGGTGGATATTTGGTCTGCAGGTTATTACGGAGAAAAGGAGGAGGCTTCCCTGCGCCTTGCCAGGCCGCTGTGTTTTGCGCGAACCAGCGCCACCGATAACGGTTATGCACGACCCATTGAAGGACTTCGGCCCGTTGTCGATCTCAACACCATGAAGGTCATCCGGATCGAAGATTATGGCATCACCCCACTCCCACCTAACCCTGGAAACTACACTCCTGAATTTGTCAACAATTTTAGAAAAGATCTTAAGCCGATCGAAATCACTCAGCCTGAAGGTCCAAGTTTTGAAGTAACCGGTCATGAGGTAAGCTGGCAAAAGTGGAATCTCATTATTGGATTCAATGCTCGCGAAGGGTTAACGCTCCATAACATTTCCTACCTCGATAAAGGCGAAAGAAGATCCATTCTCTACCGTGCCTCGTTGTCCGAGATGGTCGTGCCTTATGGCGATCCAACTGACACGCAAAAAAGAAAAAATGCTTTTGACAGTGGTGAATATGGCATGGGTGCCTGTGCAAATAGTCTTGAGTTGGGTTGCGATTGCGTTGGCTACATCAAATACTTTGATGCTTTCATCACCGACAGTAAAGGCGGGGTCGTGAAAATCAAGAATGCCATCTGCATGCACGAAGAAGATTTTGGTGTACTCTGGAAACATACCGACCGGAGAATTGGCGTTCCGGAGGTAAGAAGATCCCGACGATTGGTCATCTCCTCTTTTTCAACTGTAGAGAATTATGAATACGGTTTTTTCTGGTATTTCTACCAGGATGGAAATATTCAACTCGAACTTAAACTCACGGGGATTTTGTCGCTCGGTACATTGCCCGAAAAAATAAAACCCAAATATGGCAATCTTGTTGCTCCTCAGCTTTATGCCCCCAACCATCAACACTTTTTCAATGTGAGGCTTGACTTTGATATCGATGGAACGTCCAATTCGGTGTATGAAGTAAATATTGAATCAGAACCGTCCGGAAAGGACAATGCTTACGAGAATGCGTTTTATGCGAAGTCGGTCTTATTGGAAAATGAGTTGCAAGCCGGGAACAATTTGAGCCTGGAAAAATCCAGGTTTTGGAAAATTGTAAATCACGACCGGAAAAATCACACGGGCGAGCCCGTTGGATACAAATTTATGGGTGGTGACAATTGCATTCCCTTTGCATCACCAAATGCCTACTGGCGTAAACGTGCAGGCTTTGTCAATCATCACGTTTGGGTGACCCCTTTTAATGAAAACGAGAAGTATGGTGCGGGAGATTTTCCAAATCAAAGCAAAGGGGGTGATGGCCTGAGCCAATGGACGATGGCAAACAGAAATATTAAAGATACCGATATTGTTTTTTGGTACACGATGGGCCACACACACATCCCAAGACCGGAAGATTATCCGGTGATGCCAACGGCCTACATTGGATTCCTTTTAAAGCCAGCAGGTTTTTTCGATGAGAACCCGGCCAACGATGTTCCTCCTTCTACAAAAAAGGAAAACACACACGGCTCAAGTGGCGCCTGTTGTCATCAACAGTAAGTGATCAATTCCCTTTACTACCTATACGGTAGTCAACAATAACGAAATCTTTCTCTCAGATGGCATCTGAAAGACTTGAAAAAGTGAAATCACGTATCTTCATGGCAGGAATCAGAAAAGTTCCCCCTGACGCAGGCCCTAGTGCCCGTGCAACGCGGGTTTGTTTTCCAAGCGCCTCCAGATTATTGAGCATGATTACCGGACTCTCATTGAAACGGAAATTTTTGACCGGATATTTGATCTTGCCATTTTCGATATAAAATGTTCCGTCCCGGGTCAAGCCGGTGTATAATTGCGTTTGAGGATCTACTGATCGGATATACCAAAACCGGGTAACGAGCACACCTTTCCTGCAATCCTTAATGAGGTCTTCGATCGAAGCATCGCCCCCATCCATGATAACGTTCGATGCAAAGGGAGTCGGTTCAACATTTTTTTTCGCAGCCCAGAAACGATCGTAAAATAAATTGCTCACAGCTCCGTTCTTGAGGATATCCATTTTTTTTCTTGGCTCACCATCCGGTGCCCAGGGAGATGTGGGTGCCTCCGGATGGAAAGGGTCTGTGTACATATGGACACGCTCGTCAACAATTTTTTCACCGAGTTTATTACCTCCGCCTTTTTTGGAAAGAAAGCTCCGGCCCTCGTCAGCATCTCTTGCATTCATCGAAAAGATCATATTTTGAATGAGTTCTGCAGATGCAGCCGGTTCAAGAATAACCGTATATTTTCCGGGCTCGATTGCCTTCGGGTTTCTCGACTGAAGCGCTTTGTCAATGGCTACTCTCGATGCTTCTTCGGTATCTAGTTTTTCAACATCATTAAAGTCGCGGCTTGCCCAACCAGACCCCGTGCCATCGTTGGTTCGCATGGTCACTGAAAAGCTAACTCCGGTGGAAGCGTTGTAGGCGAAGAGGCCTTTGCTATTCATGATCGCAGCAACAGTAGTATTATCATCCAGATATCCTGCCGCTGTGATGTCCGCAGCCACGGCGGGCATAATGCTTTTGTTTGCCGCTTCCGCACGAAACCCTGCGGTAATAGACGCAGTAGATTCGTAATAGGTTTTTGATTCGGCGTAAGTTTGAGGTGCTAATGGTTCCACAAATTCCGGGTTTTCCGGGGCCAGCGTTGCCAGTTCTTCGGACGTCCGAACGACTCTTTCCAGTGACGCATCATCAAATTCGTTGACCGTTGCACTCCCTGATTTTTTCCCGGAGTAAGACTGGACACTAAGCGACACGTTGTTGTGTTTTGCTGCCGTCGAAACACTGTTCCTGGCGTATCGGATATTCCCCGTATTCGCCCCCCGCAAAGTGGCTTCACAACCATCGCTCTTAGAGAAAGCGATTACCTTCTCTAAGATTTGTTTTGATTCTTCCTTGGATAAATTAGCCATGTTTAATGATTTTGTGTATTAGGGCTAGACATTGCGACCTGTGTTAATGACATTCACTCCATCGAAGCGCGCTGTGGCAGCACCATGCGAGACAGCATTGTTTTGAACGGGCTGGCCTTTTCCGTCGAAGAAGGAGCCGTTCAACCGGAAATCTCTTTCGTCGCAAACCTGAACGCACGAATTCCAAAACTCCTGCGTGTTCGCCTGGTAGGCAACATCTTTCAGCATCCCTGTAATTTTTCCATTCTGAATCTCATAAAATAAATTGCCACTGAACTGAAAATTATATCGCTGTTGGTCGATCGAGTATGAACTGTCTTTCACAATATAGATCCCCTTCTTTACGCCGCTGATCATTTGCTCCGGAGTAAGGCGTTCTTTTCCGGGAGCCAATGAAACATTCGCCATACGTTGAAACTGAACATCATTCCAGCTTTGTGCGTAGCAGCATCCGTGCGATTCTTTTTCTCCGAGTATATTCACCTGGTCACGGATTGCCTGATAGTTCACAAGAATTCCGTCTTTCACAAGATCCCAGCGTTTTGTTTTTACCCCGTCGTCATCATATCCTACCGCGCCCAGCGATCCCGGCTGTATTTTATCGGCAAAGAAATTCACGTGCTTGCTTCCGTAATTAAATTTCCCGGATTTCCATTTGTCGAGGGTGGCGAAACTGGTCCCCGCGAAATTAGCTTCATATCCCAGCACGCGGTCTAATTCGAGCGGGTGCCCTACTGATTCATGGATGGTTAGCCATAAATTGGAAGGCTCCAAAACCAAATCATACTTGCCGGGTTCGACCGACTTTGCGGTTAGCATTTGTCGGGCTTGTTCGGGGGCATTCGTTGCATCTTCGATAAGATCGTAAGACTTGTTATATAGGATGATATTCCCGGGTGATTGGATTTTGTCTTCCGCTCTTGCATCGAGATACTCAAACCCTTGTCCTACCGGCGAGCTGAAGGCATCCCGCGTCTTGAACTGACCGGATTTTTTGTCGACGACAGTAACAATAAAGTTAGGCCATAACCGATGAATATCCTGATCGATGTAAGAACCGTCCGTGGAGGCAAAATACTTTTGTTCATTAACAAGGAATAAGGAAGTGGCTATAAAGTCTGCTCCTTTTTCTAATGCCTTTGCATTTGCGTTAAGCAGCATGGCCACTTTTTCTTTCACCGGAATTTCGAATGCATTTTTCTGAACAGGAGTCTTCCAACTAACCTCACCATAGGCAGTAACCGGGGCGAGGACGATCGGCTCTTTCTGAAATTTTGAATTAGCCATAGCGATGGCAACGGCCTCTTTCACCAATGCCGGAATTTTTTCAGGCACAACGTCTGAGGTGGAGGCAAACCCAAATGTTCCGTTGGCGATAACACGAACACCCATTCCGAACGATTCCGAATTTACAATACTCTGAACTCTGTTTTCACGGGTAATAATAAACTGGTTGATGATCCGCGCAATTCGCACATCGGCATAACTCGCTCCACTTGATTTTGCCGCGTTAAGCGCCAAGTTTGCCAATTGTCTTTTTTTCATAACATCCATGCCAGGATCCAGAAGGTTTTCGGCACTCACTGTTCTGGCAAAAGGTAGCTGGGGCAATAGTATCCCTCCAGCCCCTAATCCGGTTAAACGAAGAAAATTTCTACGTTGCATAATGGTGACTTTTGTTCAAGCATAAATTACTTAGAATATTTTGATTCAAAAGGAATTTATTTAAAAAATTAAGACCTGATACCTGGACCAAAGAGGTGAGCCATTCTTTAAGCTTCGGATTAAATTGATGGTAATTTAATCCGCTTATTGGGCTTTCAATCTTGCTTTGTTGCGGAAGCGGCCACCGATTTTTAATCCTTTTTTGGTGCCGCCGAATTCGCTTCTTCAATCGCGTTCATTACCGAACGAATAATAGTATCTAAGTTTTCAGATGAATTTTTAAGGTGATCGAGTACTACCTTGTCCTCCGGTGACAAATTCATTCTCTCCATGAGCGCGACTAGCCCAAGGATGCTGGCTAACGGTGCTCTTAACTTATGTGCAGTGATGAATGCATATTCCTGAAGCGCTTTATTTTTTCTTTCCAGATCCAACGTCCGATCTTTAACAACGAGCTCAAGGTTATCATTTATTGACTTAATCTCATCCGATTGAGCCTCGATTTCCGCATGCTGATCCTTTAGGCGGCTATGCTGCCTGAGTTGATTTCTAAATAGAAATATAATCACAACAAGCAAGAGCGAGACGACTATAATAATCATCATCAAAAAAAATTGTCGTTGACTCTCTTCTTCGATTTTCATTTCCTGCACTTTGATTTCCATCCGCTGGATATCCTTTTCTTTGTTCAGCAGGCTTACCTCGTTGTCGGAATTAAAGGTTTCTATAAAATGATACAGATCAATATTGATGTAATTTGCAATTATGGCTTCATGATTTTGTTTGAAATCAAGGCTTTCAAAGTAGGCATTGACGGGTACATTCCAATCGCTGGCAACCGGAAGAGCAATTCCATGACCTTCCTTGACTTCAGTAAAATAATTTTGTCTTTTAATCTTCGTAATTCCGCTATTTAAATTCATCAGGTACACCGGCAAGCTCACGTATCCGAAAGCCTTCTTCTGCTCCATCATGGCTGACAAAAAATCAAAGCT
>Ga0206942_1126_pt1 | contig 21782 bp, 26 predicted proteins | sample Alteio_BWOrgHeat_6_FD_153253 | JGI IMG/M metagenome (GOLD analysis project Ga0206942, IMG submission 153253) | Enriched cells from forest soil in Barre Woods Harvard Forest LTER site, Petersham, Massachusetts, United States -... | ecosystem: Environmental > Terrestrial > Soil > Temperate forest > O... | reverse complement strand
TGAAACGTACCAACTCGATAATCAGCATACTTCTGTCGTTTGGCATGTCAGTCATTTTAATTTTTCTCATCCATCTGGAAAATGGATGGCAGACGGTACACTGGTTGTTGATCAGAAAAAATTGCAAGATAGCAAAGTAAATGCTCTTATTCATATTGCAGCCTTGACAACAGGCGTCAAACAACTTGATGAACATTTAATGGGGCCGTTGTTCTTCGATGTAAAAAAATATCCTGATGCAACTTTTGTCAGCGACAAGGTTGTAGTCACCGGCAAAACGACTGCGAAAGTGCATGGCATGTTAACCCTGCATGGAGTATCAAAAGCCATCATACTGGATGTAAAGCTGAATAATTCGGGTATCAGTCCCATTACCAATAAACAGACACTGGGGTTCACAGGAACGACATTGCTAAAGCGCTCTGATTTTGGCATAACATCGTTTTTGCCGGGTGTGGGAGATGAAGTCAAAATTGATATAGAAGCAGAAGCTTCTGCTTGAAAATGCATTGTCATCCAGGATGGAGTCATTCATGTCAGGTAAGATAAAAAAACCCATGTTAGGGTTTGGGCTTGGTTTGCGAACCGATCATTATGAGACAATCCTCAGTGAAAAACCGGCGATTGACTGGTTTGAAATCATTACTGAAAATTATCTGGTGCCAGGTGGAAAACCGCTTTTTTATCTGGATAACATTCGTGAACATTATCCCATGGTTATGCACGGTGTTTCCTTGTCGATTGGCAGTACGGATCCATTGGACATGGAATATCTGGCACAAGTCAAGGCATTGGCCAATCGTGTTCAACCGGAATGGATTTCTGATCATTTATGCTGGACGGGAATCCATGGTAAAAACACGCATGATTTATTGCCATTACCCTATACGAAAGAAACAATTATGCATGTCGTGGATCGTATTCGACAGGTGCAGGATTTTTTAGGGCAACGCATTTTAATTGAAAACGTTTCAAGTTATGTCACATATAAGCAATCGGAAATGAATGAGTGGGAATTTTTAACGGAAATTGGTAATCAGGCCGATTGTCATATTTTGCTGGACATCAATAATATTTACGTGAGCTCAGTCAATCATGGATTTAATCCATTAACGTATATTCATTCCATTCCGAGCAAGCGTATTTATCAGATTCATCTGGCTGGGCATTCCGATATGGGTGATTACATCATTGATACGCATGATCATGATATCGTGGAAGCGGTATGGAATTTATATGCTGCGACCATTCAGCATCATGGACAGGTTTCCACACTGATTGAACGAGATGATAATGTACCTGCACTGGATCATTTATTAAAAGAGTTGCAACACGCACGTCTAATTTCAGAATCTGTATCAAGAGAGCTTGTTGTATGAAGGAATTGATTCAATTACAAAAAGAGTTTCAGGAATATTTGTTTCACGTGAGCGATGTAATTCAACACCATATTGTCGAATCAAAAATCGTGTCGACTGAAATGCGTTTGTCTATTTATCAAAATGCCTATTATTCACGATTATTGGAATCGCTTGAAACAACGTATCCCATATTGAAAAAATATATGGGTGAAGAAGACTTTGAAAAAATGGGGTATCAATATATTCATCAATATTATTCCACCTACCGATCTATTCGCTGGTTTGGTGATAAAATGGATGACTTTTTGAGAAAACATTCAGACTATCGTGAGTTGCCGCATTTATGTGAGTTGTCAAAATTTGAATGGATGATGTGTCTGGTGTTTGATGCAGCAGATGCGGATACCGTTTCACTACAGCAAATAGGAAATATTGCGCCTGAACACTGGGAAAACATGCGATTTAAACAACATCCTTCGTTGCATTTCCTGCAATTGGAATGGAATGTAGTTGCTATCTGGCAAGCATTTTCCGAGAATGAAATGCCTGCCTTGCTTGAAAAATTCGATTTACCCATTACCTGGATTACCTGGCGTAATGATTTTACAAGCCATTTTTGCTCTTTGCCTTTGGATGAAGCATGGGCAATGAATGCCATGCGAAAAGGCCAATCGTTTGGTGAAATATGCGAAGGCTTATGTCAATGGCATGATGAAAGCGATACACCCTTGCATGCTGCATCCTTGTTGAAAGGGTGGATAAATGCAGGCTTGATTTCCGAAGTATATTTTGATGATAGGTTATTTTTTATGTGATGCGCCTTTTAAAAGTGAACTTGTCAATACGGTATTTTTTACATTGGAAGCACAGATACAGAGAACCAGTACGCAAATCACATTTAAAGACACGACCATCGCCGCCGCGGCATACCAGCTCCATTGTAATTTAAGCAAACCAAAAAACAGAATAGCCAGTAAACTGATCCATGTTGCTGTCAAAAGACAAGCGAGCATGAGTGCAATCATGGAAAGAATAATAATATTTTTGAGAGTGAACCAGGTTTCCACTTTCACTTTATGTACGAGTGATTGAAACACACTCGACAATGAGGGAAGCAATGCTAGAAATTTCCAGATGGATCGACCTGTTGAATGCTTTTTTTTATCCGCCATTTTTAAGTCCTTATGCAGACCACCAGATCAATATCCTCTACAAAGGACATTGATCTGGATTATCCTTTATTTGTGAATAAAATAGCCTAGAAAAATGCCTGCCAGCAATGCGACACCAATTGATTTAATCGGTTTTTCCGAAACATAACTACTGACATTTTCCTGTATTGCAGCGGATTTTTCCTTTACATCATCAAACGATTGCGATAACACTTCACCTGCCCGGTTTTTCATTCCGAACGTTGCCTCTGCAAGCGCATCCTTGATTTTAGCGAGGTCATCATAAATATCGTAGTCATGAGCATGCGTACGTTTTCTTGCTGTTGTTTTATACATAGCAAAAACCTCCGATTAATCCAGTCTACGATTTTTATTATACTCCTATTATTCAGTCGCTGGAAAAAAGGATTAACTTTTTGATTTTATAGTAATTTGTTTTTTTTCTGACAGTGCTCATAAGTAATCAATGCAGAAACAAATCCTCCTGACATTAACAGAAACAAAGTAATTTCGTAGAGGAAAACCTGGTTTTTTGTAATATCGGGAGGAGGTAGAAATCCAAAAACGATTGAAACAAGGCATGTCGCAATCGCTAATATACAAATTCCCCATAATAATGCCGGACTCTTGCCCACTTGAAAAGTTCTATGCACGTCGGGTTTTGTATAACGAAGTTTTAATCCGGATGTAAATAGAAAAACATAATAAACCAGCGCGAGTTGGGAAGATGATGCGGTCAATAACCAAAATGCACTATTTATAGAAGGCATTAAAATAAAAGCGGAGCATAAAAAAGTAAATAGGATGCCTTGAATCAGTAATAGCGCAGTCGGCATTTCCTTACGGTTCACTTTTTGGAAAACGCGCGGCAAACTATTGTCGTTTGCCGCGATCAGCAGACAACGCGTGGATGACAACAACCACACCATAAATATACCAAAACTGCCAATACTGACGGAAAAAATGATAAATGTTTTTAGCCAGTCGAGATGAAAAGCACTTAGAAAAATGGTAAATGCTTCGATCACGCCCGAAGTCAAGCTGATTTCATGGGGTGAAATGACTGTTGCAATCGCGAGCGATGACGGGATCACGGTTGCAAGAATGATAATGGCGGATGCAATCATGGCTTTCGGATAATCGCGTGCCGGATTTTTTACGTCGCTTGCGTGCACTGCGACCATTTCAATACCCATCAGGCTAAATAATAAATTGACGAAGAGGCGAAAATTATTTTCATTAAAAATATTTGTGACGGTGGATTGCAGATTAAAATGAATTTGCGAGGTGTGTCCAGAGCAGATCCAGTAAACACCCAGCAGTGAAATAAATAGCATTGGAATAATCACGCCCACTAGTGCACTGATGACACTGACATAACTTGATACTTTTAAACCTGAACAGCTTATCAATGTTGCAATCCAGAAGATACCTAGAATGGTTGATAGAATATATGTTTTATTGAGTGCGAGAGCAGGCGAAAAAAAATAGGCGATGGTGACCGCAATAAATGAAAGAATGGTGGGATACCAGATCAGTTGATATAACCATTGTGTCCAGACTGCAACGAAAGCCATTCGTTTGCCGAAGGCTTCACGCACCCAGACGTAAATTCCACCTGTTTCTGGCCAGCCGGTTGCAAGTTCTGCTGCAACCAGGGCAGAGGGAATAAAAAATGCGACAGTCGCAATTAAATAAAAAAACAATAAACTACTGCCATATTGCGCATTTGCCGGCAAATTTTTCAGGCTGTCAATTGCAATAACAGACATCATGACCAATCTGAAAATGGTCAATGGCTTGTGTTGTTGTGTGGTTATCAATGCCATGTCTTTTTCCTGTTTAAAAATGAATATTGTAATTGCTGGCTTGTTGGATCATTGCCAATTTTTTTCATTTTAACGACAAATACGCGCATCGTTCGCGGATTTGTCTCTCGAAAACGTCCTGTTTTCTCGTAAAATGAAAAAAATTGGCAATGACCCAACAAGCCCTGGTCTGTGGTTTCACATCAGGCCGAGTGAAAATCCGGGTATAGCAAATATTTCTTCCGAATCTTTTTAAATTCAGTCAGTTGGGGCTGCCAACTGGAGCGAATTTCTTTTTCGGACATCCCTGATTTGATTTGTTCCATCAATTGACTGTTGCCTGAGACAGAATTAAAGCCGGCAAAAAAATGCTTTTTAGCCGGGAATAATCGGTAGGCTTCTAGTAAATAGCGGATCTGCAATTTCCCCTGAACTTTTTGTAACACAGATTGTGGGTTGTGCGCCAGACTCCAGCCGTAACATTTTTTATATTTAAAACGGGGCGACTCCGCCCCAGGCATTGGGACTGGTGTAAAATGAAATTGGGCATGTATTCGCGGATGCCCAAAAATCTGGAAGGGTTGTGTCGTGCCGCGTCCAACACTCATGACGGTTCCTTCCATCATGCCTATGGATGGATATAAATAAATCGACTGGATATCAGGCAAGTTGGGTGAAGGTTTTACTGGCGGGACATATAAACTGTTATGTGTGTAATTCATGCATCGAATCACTGTTAATTGCAAATCCCGGGCTTTTTCTCGAGGCGTGACATTTAACCACTTCTCTCCCACCAGCATTTTTGCATACTCACCTATCGTCATGCCATATACCACTGGAACAGGCTGCATACCGGTGAATGATCTGTATTGACGATTCAGCACAGGTCCATCGACATAAAAACCATTTGGATTGGGACGATCAAGAATAATCAGCGGTTTGTGGTTGTTCACCGCAGCTTCCATCATTTTTTGTAATGAAGAAATATAAGTATAGAATCGCACACCTACATCCTGTATATCGAACAGGACAACATCCACATTCTGTAAATCATTTGCAGTTGGTGTGAGTTTTTTTCCATAGAGCGAAATAATGAGCAATCCTGTTCGCGTATCAACGCTGTCATTGATTCGACTATCTACTTCTCCGCGAAAACCGTGTTCAGGTGCAAATATTTTAACAACATGAATTTTTTTTTTGAGTAAGACATCGATCAGTGATTCTTTCCCAATCAGCGAGGAATGATTGGCAAAAACAGCCACGCGTTTATTTTTCAGTAACGGTAAATACGCATCCAGTTGTTCCGCACCTGGTTTAATGATCTCTGTGGCATGCAATATATTTGAAAAAAGAAGAATTAACAAAATCCCTTTTATTTTTTTTATCATCCATGGTCCTTTATTATCGGTGGCAATGTGGCGTCGGGGTAGGCGCGTGCGAGTTCAGCCTGACCTGTATTACTTTGACCGAGTACGGGCGTGTCGGTAATACTGGCCGCAACGATCGTTGAAATGGCACGTCTATCCTCGACAATCTGATTATTGTTTGAAATGGCTGCGTGTCTTCGACTGGTTAACACAACGATCCAGGTTTGTGTAACGGGATCAATCCAGAGAGACGTGCCAGTCCAGCCTGTGTGGCCATAGGATCGAAGTGGAAAAAGAATCCCACGATCGGAGTATGCAGAATCAATATCCCATCCCAGACTGCGCATACGATCGAATGCGGATGATGTTTGTGGTGTTGTCATTTTCAAAACGGTGAGTGGCCCCATTAAATAACCGGATTGTTTATTTTTTCGTGCGGGAAGCTTGCCGTTATCGAGCAAGCATTGTGCGTAGATACCCAAATCCGTGGCTGTCGAAAATAATCCGGCATTACCTGAGACACCACCCATGGAATAGGCCAGTGGATCCTGCACAACGCCCCAGCGTAATTGATGATGAATGATTTCTGTTGGAGCGATACGATCTTTTAAGCGTGAATTCGGCAAGAAAGTTGTATTCGTCATTCGGAGCAATTTGAATATATGATTTTTTGCATAGACATTAAATGATTGATGTGAAATACGTTCGACCAGATGTGCAAGTACAACAAAATTGACATCGCTATACAAATAATATGTTCCGGCCGGATGGTTTAATTTTAATTGCGTAATCTGATGTAAAACGTCGGTTTCATTTTTTGCAGGTGATGCAATATCAGCTGGTAATCCGGATGTGTGTGTGAGTAATTCGCGAAGAGTGACCGTATTTTTTCCGTGTTCGCCAAATGCAGGCCAGTATTTTTCGACAGGTGCATCCAGTTCCAGTTTGCCTTGTTCAATCAATTGCATGACCGCAGGTGTTGTCGCTATCACTTTTGTTAAAGAGGCCAGATCGAAAATAGTATTCAATTTCATGGGCGCCGGATGAGGTAAAATGCGTCGGCTACCAAATATGCCACGGTAGATAATATGGCCTCGATGGGAGATCAGAATGACAGCACCCGGATATTTTCCGTTGGAAATGGATTTTTGAATGAGAGGTGCGATGTCTTTCAATAAATCTGCTCGCACACCGGTCGTGGTTGAAATAGTGACATTCGAAGTACCACGAGGAAAATAAGGCGTTTGGCAAGTAGCCTGATTCATTAAAATGAAGCTGAAAAAGAATAAGAATAGAGAGTTGCAATATTTCAACAGCATACAGCATATTCCACAAATAAGCTGTCCATTTTAAATCATTTTTTGACCATCTACAAATGGTTTAAGTCAGTGTCTGAGCTATAATCTGTTTGTTTTCATTAGACTTATGCATCGATGCCAACAGGCCGGGCCATGGCAAATTTGACGTTTTTATTCCAGTAACTGTTTACACCCCACGCAAAAGCTGACGGTTTTCCTGTAATGGGATTGGCTTTAAGAAGCAATGTGCCTATCCCAATCCCGGATTCATTCGGGTGGCGTGTATCTTCGCTATGTCTCGACGGGGCCGAGTCGGCTACACGAACAAAAAACACATCGCTGGCCTGTTCAGGTTTTTCCATGACAACCATGACATGACCACCGGTTTCGTTACCGTGCGAATTTTTATAACGGAAAACCAGGATATCACCCGGCTGAAGTTGTTCTACATCATTAATTTTATTCCAGTGACTGTCTGACTCAGAAGCAAGATCATGGAAGAAATTGAAATAGTGCTGTGAAGCTGGATTATCTGCACCCACCGAATTAACCAGGCTGGAATAGGCATCGGGATAGACATTTTGTAAAATATTATCGACAAAATTGGAACAATCGACAATGTAGACGCCCCGTGCCGGATCAAAACGCTTTCCACCCAGTTTATAGCTACTGTAATGCAGGTTATCGACAGTTTTCTCGACAAAATCCACTACACCTTGTTTAACCGAGCGCATTAAATTGGCAGGAAATCGCGATGTAAAATGGGTTAGATTAACCGTCGCAAGATCATGATTTAAAGGTTTGGCCAGGGAAACGTCAGAAGGCTCTGGTGATGTATCCCTGTTTTCCGGAGCAGGATTGCGTAATTGTGCATGATGTTGTGGATGTTTTTTCCCTTTTGTGTGTTTTTTTTGATGTGTGCGTTGTTTTTTGGTGTGAGAAGTTGCCTTCTTTTTATGAGGCGATGTTTTCTTATGAGGCGTTACTTTTTTATGAGTTGCAGCAGATGATGTAGTTGTTTGAGCAAAAATGCAATCCGTGCTGCATAGCATGATCGCACTTATTACAATTAATACTAATCGTTTAAAAATAAAACGGTCTGGGATGCAATAAAAAAACCCGGCTTTTATGGTATGAAACATTTCAACAATCCTTATTCAAAATAAACGCCGTCTCTCAGACGCTTTGTTCTGTTTATATACAGTACAAATGAGCTTTGTAAATTATAAGAAAAAATGGCGCTGATAGCTACTGAAACACAGTCAGGATAGCTTAAAATTCTGCGGGAATTTGTTGACAAATCCGTATTTTCCCGCTAATTTCTCGTAACAATTGTCTTCAGGGCGGGGTGTAATTCCCCACCGGCGGTAATTTTATCGATAGTTGGATAGAAGAGCCCGCGAGCGTTTTTTCATACAAGACTGATACCTCAGAACCTGTTGAAAAAATTGCAGATCTGGTGTGATACCAGAGCCGACGGTGAAAGTCCGGATGAAAGAAGATAATCAATTGAACATATCCATGTTGCTTTTGGACAATGCGTTTTGTTGCGCACCCTGTTTGAAAAGTATCATTTTTTATCATTTTCATTTGATTAACTCCCTGAATAAATCGTAACTGTTACGAAGTGCGGAGTTAATGATGTTTAATGGTATTGTCGAAGCGACAGGTCAAATTGAAAATGTTTACGATGAAAACAATTGTAGATATTTTACGATTTCTTCTGAAAAACAATTCAACGATTTAAAAGTGGATGACAGTCTTTCAGTAAATGGCGTTTGCCTGACCATCACACAGAGTCAAAATAATCTATTCAATGTAACAGCCGTTCCGGAAACATTGCGCTTGACCAATTTACAATTTCTTACAAAAGGCAGTCGCGTCAATCTGGAAAGAGCAATGCAGTTAAACAGTCGAGTCAGCGGCCACACCATGCAAGGACATGTGGATGCGATGGGCCAAATTCTTGATATACAAAATGAAGGAGATGCGTTGCTGGTCAGTATAGGCATGCCGTCTTCCCTCGGAAATTATATTGTCAATAAAGGATACATTGCACTGGATGGTATGAGCATCACCGTTATTCGTGCTGAAAAAAACCGGTTTACGGTAACACTGATTCCGCACACACAAAACATCACAATTGCCAGGCAATATCTGGTTGGCACACACATTAATATCGAAGTGGATATTCTCGGCAAGTACGTTGAAAAAATTCTGGAGGCACGTCAAACATGCGAACATACATAGAACGGGTAGAAGCTGTTTTAAACGATTTAAAGCAAGGCAAAATGATTATATTAACGGATAGTCCGGATCGTGAAAATGAGGGTGATCTGATTTTTCCTGCAGAAACGACAACACCTGACAAAATCAATTTTATGATACAACATTGCAGTGGAATTATTTGCTTGCCGCTGGATGATTCATTCATTAAAAAAATGGAATTGCAGCCTATGGTTCATCCGCATCAAAATACGAGTCGACACGGAACGCCATTCACGTTGTCAATCGAGGCACGGCATGGTATCAGCACAGGTGTTTCAGCGCATGATCGTGCAAAAACAATTTTGACGGTGATAAATGATCATTCAACGCCGGATGACATCGTGAAACCCGGACATATTTTTCCGTTGCATGCAAAAAAGCATGGTGTACTGGAAAGAGCTGGCCACACAGAAGGTTCCGTTGATCTGGCGCGTTTGGCCGGATTTAAACCGGCGGCTGTACTCTGTGAAGTCATGAATGCAGATGGTTCCATGGCGAAAGGAAAACAACTTGATGAATTTGCCAAAAAATATGATTTTAAAATTCTCTGCATCGAGGATTTGATTCAATATCGTCTGTGTCATGAAAATTTAATTGAAGAAGAAGTGTCAGCGAAATTACCGATTCAATCGCATGGTGTTTTTGAAATCAGTGTTATCAGGGAAAAAATTACAGGAAGTGAACATATTGTTTTAACCAGAGAAGTGGCACATCCGGTGACTCCAACACTGGTTCGTGTGCACTCATGCTGCATTACGGGCGATTTATTTGGTTCTGAACGCTGCGACTGTAATCAGCAGTTGAATTATTCGTTGAAAAAAATTAGCGAAGAAGGCGGTATATTAATTTATTTAAATCAGGAAGGCCGTGGCATTGGACTCTTTAATAAAATTAAAGCGTATGCTTTACAGGAAAAAGGGTTTGATACGATTGAAGCAAATCAGGAATTGGGCATGCCGGCTGATGCGCGTGAATATTTTATAGCAGCCAATATTTTACGTAATCGCGGAGTTAATCATATTCGTTTGCTAACAAATAATCCGGATAAGTTAAGCAGTCTAAAAAAATATGGTATCGAGCATGTTGAGCGTGAAAAAATTGCTGTTATTTGCAATCCGCATAATCAGCATTATTTACAGATTAAAAAAACCAGATTGAATCATTTCGTTCATTATAATTCATAGGAAATAGATCATGAGTGTAAACAAGTTGAAATTGGCAGTGGTTGTCAGTCAATATAACCAGGAGATTACAGATAAACTGCTGGAAGGTGCATTAACGCGATTGCATGAACGTGACATGAATCAAAATCAGATTAAAGTCATTAAAGTACCAGGCGCTGTTGAAATTCCGCTGATTGCAAAAATGCTCGCAAAATCAGAAAAATATGATGCGATTATTTGTCTGGGCGCCGTTATTCGCGGTGACACTGATCATTATGATTATGTGTGCCAGCAAGTGAGTCATGGCTGTCAGCAGGTGATGCTGGAATTTGATATTCCGGTTATTTTTGGTATTTTAACCACGGAAAATGTTGAACAGGCAGAAGATCGTGTCGGTGGAAAAGAGGGCCATAAAGGCGTTGAGGCAGCGGATGCGGCGATTCATATGATCAATGTCATGAGTGAGATGGAAATTTAATTCATGAAGTGAGGACACGCCTTAATATGGAAAAATATACCAATCGCCGGGAGGCGGGACAAATCCTTGGGGAGCTTCTTTTGCAGTATGCGCATCACCCGGATGCGATTGTCCTGGCATTACCGCGAGGTGGTGTGCCGGTTGCCTATCCCATTTCTGAAAAACTTTCTCTTCCATTAGACATTTTGATTGTTCGAAAATTGGGTGTGCCAGATCATGAAGAATTGGCGATGGGTGCGATTGCGTCTGGCGGCGTGGTTGTTTACAACGATGAGATTATCCATCAGCTGGCTATTTCACGGAAAATGATTGACAGTGTGATTACATGTGAGAAAAAAGAAATGGCACGTCGTGAAATAGAATATCGAGGTTCTCGTCCATTTTCGGATTTAACTCGGAAAATAATTATTCTGGTCGATGATGGTATTGCAACTGGCGCTACCATGCGTGCGGCGATCCAGGCATTACGCACACAGAATGCTGCACGAATTGTTGTGGCGGTTCCAGTCGCTGCAGAAGATACGTGTCGGGATTTGGTTCCACTGGTCGATGAACTTGTCTGTCCGTTGAGGCCTGACTATTTTAACGCAGTCGGTGCGTGGTATGACGTGTTTGAGCAAACGACAGATCGTGAAGTGATTGAGTTGATGGCACTCGGGTTGAAGTCATAATTTCCCACTAGAGATTCTTGTCCATCGGTTCTTTAATCAGAAACAACGCAATCAAAAATGAAATCAGATACGAGAAAAATACAATGGTTATCACATTTTTAAAATCGATAACATTGTATGCAGCAGACAGATTGGTTTTATCTCCTTCCAATAATTTTCCAATCAGTGGTTGAAAGAGCGCACCTGAAATGACAACGGCCATATTGTTAAAAGCAATGGCTGTTCCTTTTGCGGAGCTTGGATTATTTTCCTTCACCACGGTAAAGCTGAGCGCCTGACCCGAACAGGCAGCCCCGGCAAGAAACAAAAGTAGACCTACGGCAAGCGCTGAGAAATGAAATTCCAACACAAGATAAAAGGATATTGCACCTGTTAGAGCTGAAATAGCCAATGGGTAGACTCGATTCTTGCAGGCCGTCGAAATAGCACCAAGAAAAGGGCTCGCAACTGCCAACCCAAACCACATCAGTGAGCAAAGAAAGGCGGCTTTTATTTGATTGAATTGATAGATCTCTCTTAGAAAGGGGACTCCCCATAGCGAAGCAAAACTGGACATGGGTGCCCATAATAAACATGAGTAGAGAGCTATATACCAGGTTTGTCGTTGGGTAATAATGTCTTTCAGGCGCGTTCCTGTTTTCAGTTCATGAGAATGTTTTTTGATGAGTGGCTTGATTCTTTCATATTTTAGAGATGTCCAGATAACCAGTGCCAACAGGAGGCCAATGATAAATAAAGTAAAAAGAGTATTTCGCCAGCCAATATGCGTTACGAGTAAACTGATAGGCATTTGCCCTGTCATTGCCCCTAATGCAGCCAACATTTGAGTGATACCAGTGATTGCAGCAAAATATCTGGACTTAAACAAATCCGCTGTGACAACCAGAACAGATACAAAGGCAAAGGCTGAGCCCGAGCCCATGAGTAGACGCGCCAGTGACCCCGTATAAATATTGTTTGATATTCCAAATAAAAATGTACCAACAACACATGTTAAAATAGACAGTGTGATAATAATGCGTGGATTATACCGGTCAAACAGGATTCCGGAGGGTATTTGCATGGCGGTATATGCGTAAAAATAAATGCCAGACATAATTCCAAGGCCAAATGTGCCAATATTCATGTCATGCATTAATTGTGATGACATGACACTGGGGGAGACTTGAATGGCCATTTCAAAGAACAGGAAAAAAGATACTATGCAGTAAAGAAAGATTGCTTTAGAGCCGGATATCCTGTTATTCAGAGCGTTATTGCTCATTATTATTGCCTCGTTTGAGTGAAATTGTTAGCCATTTATAACTGATTTGTCACTTGGAAATCAATTTATTTACTATGGATCAACACATCTGGTGATAGCCATTGTTTTGTTCTAGACTGATAGTGTAATTCATTATTTGGGAGGTAAGTATGTTCCTTCGTCAAATTGGATTGACCCTCGCTGCTTTTATGTTCCTAACTCCTGTATTTGCAAGTCAATGTCCGCCTGCCGAGAAAGTGATGGACTGTCATAATGGCGAATGTAATTTGCAAAGAGTATCAGGCTGGAGTGCTATTGTATATTTCACAGATAAAGGAAAAACGTTTGCTTTTCAAAAAGAACGCGTTGATCGGACAAATAGGGGCAGGGAAATTAATTGCTTCTATACCTATCTGGATCCTGACACCCACAGGCTTATGCCACCGGCTCTTGTTTTAACCTCAGTGATTAATTAAAAAATATCATATAGGGCGTGTTTACAATTGATAATTTTTATTCATTTTATGAGAAAACAGGAGGTTTTCGAAAGACAAATCCGTGAACGATGCACGTATTTGTCGATAAAATGAATAAAAATTATCAATTGTAAACACGCCCATATAGGAGGAACAGATGCTTTATCTCAAAAAATATTTTTTTATTTTAACTTTTCTGATGGCGCTTCTGTTTTCTTCTATCGTTTCAGCTGAAGATAAAATCAATATTCCTATTCTTTGCTACCATAACTTCAATCCGGTCAAACCCGGTAGCATGAATTTAACACCGAAGAAGTTTGAAGCGCAAATGAAGTGGATCAAGGATAATGGGTTTACCATCATTCCCTTGAAAGAAGCCGTGGAATATTTAAAAGGGAGTCGTTCATCGATACCTGAAAAGTCTGTTGTCGTTACAATTGATGATGGATGGCAGTCTGCCTATACCTATCTCTACCCGATTGTGAAAAAATATAATATTCCTGTGACGTTATTCATTTATCCTGAAACAATTTCAACCGGGAAAAATGCCATGACATGGGAGGAATTAAAAAAATTGCAACAAACAGGTTTGATTGATATACAAGGACACACGTATTCACATCCCAATTTCAAGCAGGAAAAAAGACATCTTTCTCCGGCTGCCTTTCAAAAATCTGTTCAAATGGAATTGGTAAAATCGAAAAAAATTCTCGAGGAAAAACTGGGTGTCAAAATAACATTGCTCGCATGGCCGTTTGGAATTTACGATGATTATCTTGAACAGGCGGCGAAAAGTGCAGGGTATGAAATGGCCTTCAGTATCGATGCGCGGGCTGCCAATCGAGGTTATCAATCCATGGCACAGCCACGCTTTATGATTGTTGATGGCCAGTCCGCGAAAACATTTCAGGGGATTGTTGGGACGGCTCGCACCAGGCCTTAAACTAATGGCGTGTCCTCAATTCGCTGTAACTTGTTGTTTTTACAATGGCTCGTCGGCTTCCAGCATCCTGCGCTTTATTTGTAAAAACAACAAGTTACAGCGAACTGAGGACACGCCCTAGCAAATTTTTTCCGTGGCTTGAAAAACCAGCTTCGGTTGTTTGCCCAGCTGAAGCTCGGTCTGAATGCCTAAAGGAAGTGGAAAATTTGTATATCCATGACCGATTCCTTTTACTTGCACAACTGGAATATTGCACATATTCGCAAAGCGTTCCAGTACAGGCTGAACGAGTGATGTTCCATTCGGTTCATTCCCTTCCAGAAAATCACCTAGCAAAATAGCCGACGCATTTTTAAAAATTCCAGCCTGATTTAAATGTTCCAGTATGCGATCAATGCGATATCCTCGTTCATTGATTTCTTCTAAAAAAATAATTTTATTGTTGCTATCCATCTGCCACAGCGTGCCGAGGCTCGCCTGAACCAGGCAGAGATTTCCACCTGTGATCATTGTCCTGATAATAGGATTTTTTTCGGCAAGTGCATTCAGAGGCACGCCTGAAAATTCAATAAACTGCGTTTTTCCAAAGAGCATGGATTTGAGTGCCATAATGGATTCTGCAGAAAATTTATCTTTCGCCAATGCGCCATGAATGACAGGCCATTGCCATGCTTGCAGTAAATATAAATTCAATGCAGTAATATCACTCATGCCGACAAATATTTTTTGGGTTTCCGGAGGTTGCAATTTTGATAATTTCGGAATCAAACGCATACAGCCATAACCACCGCGCGCGCAAATAATGGCTTTTGTTTTCGGGTTGAACAAAGCATTTTTTAATAATTCGAAACGAGCCTCATCTGTATTTGCGCACAATAAATCGTCGCCAAAAATTCTCGGCGAAACAATGCAGTCCAGGTTCCAGGAAGTGAGTAGTGATTTTAATTCCGATAAATGTTGATCAGTACAACGGGATGCAGGAGCGATAATTTCAACACAATCGCCTGCTTTGAGTGCCAGTTGTTTTTTCATGTTTTTTCTATCCCTGTTCAATCCACTGGAATAATTATACTTAAATTAACAATAAAAGACATGATGTTCATTTAATAAGCAATATGGAATGGCCAGCAGTGCTATACTGTTTTTATGGAAAGCATAAAGAATACGGAGTGGGAGCAGCCGCGTGCGCACAGGATGCCAGACAGGAATGACATCCTGTGACGACACGGCCCTTTGGATCAGGAAATGAAAGCATGGAATGATTCATCACATAATACCGGATTAAACTCTACAATATTATATTCAGCGACATTTTCCTTGCAATAGGGATCGTTAGCCAGAATGTTTTTAAATTCATCCAATGTAATATTTCCTGCAATAATGACGGCACCAGTGGGTGGAGTTTGTCTGCCCGCTGCGAGTAATTTATTTGATGTGATAAAGCTTTTAATATAGCGAATATGTGCATCACGATGTGCGTCGACTTCTTCGAGTGTCTTCGTGTAACGGGAGAGTGCAATTAACATAAAATCTGACCTTGTGGAATAAATTAACAGAGCTGCACATCATAACGTCTTTTGTCAGGTTGTGCTAATATCATGATAGAATGTTTCGATAATTGTCATTTTTATTTTCGGGAGAAATGTGATGCGCAAACTGATAACTGGAATGCTCACCATGATTGTGATGATCAGTCCTGTTTATGCATTTAATCTGTCATTTTTACAATATTCACCTGTTTATTATTTTACGAAATCAGACTGGGCTCTTTCGGAAAGTACGGCGACGAAGGCACTGGATACTGCGCGTGATAACACAAAAGTGACATGGAAAAATCCGCAAACAAACGCACAAGGCTATTTCATGCCCTTTAATACGACAATGCAAAATGGCAACAAGTGTCGTCAAATGAAAATTGTCAGTGAAGCGCATGGCGTGACAGGTCAGTCAGTTTATCGATTTTGTCGAATGAATGGCGAATGGAAAATTGCGTGACAAGGCGCTCAGGGACAAATGGATAATCAGGTCTGACCAGTATTGGAATAAAACCCTAATATTTCAGAAGCATTTTTTCGCATGACTGCACTGACATGCGAGTTGGAGAGTGCAAACCCATGAAATGCAGCCACACTGAGGCGCAAGGTGACCATGGGTGTGATGGCGCAGACTGTTGCAGTACGAACGCCTGAGAGTGAATAGAATCCTGTTTCATTCAATCCGATACTCGCACCAGGTTCAAGCGTTGTAATGGATTCGATCTGCATAGCGCCATTTTGAATGGAAACATGTCTGACATCCGCCTTGCCTTTCACGATGAAGTAAACGCTATCGACATGATCACCTTCGGTAACAATCGTGTCACCCGGTGCAAAATGTTTTTCGCTGAGCAAGCTGGCGAGTACATCTGTTTCTTCATTCGTTAGCTGCGAAAAGACACCTTGTTTCGCGATAAATGATTTTTTGGTATCCATACCTATCAGTTCGGCTTCATTCATAGAATCACCTCCCTTCACTTTTATCATAGGTGAAAACGCTTGAAAAAGCTAATCTCTTTGAAAATTAACAATAAATGGGAACCCTAAAAACAGATACAAAAAGTGGTAAAATGAAGCAATAGTGGAGGGGAGTTTATGAAAGCTATGAATATAGCCAATAAGCTTGTCTCGACAGCGCGAGTTTCAATTTTTCTAGCCATTATTGCGTTGCCGTTGAATGCGCAGGCGGAATATTATCTGGTGTATGGTTCACCTGCAGTTGCCTGTGATTCCTGTCAAACATCGCGTGTTTATTATCGACACCCTTGCAAGGTGCACAAGGTACATAGAGTCAAGCCATGCAAGAAAAGATATTATCATGTGAGTTGTCACAGACGCAGTCATTACACAATGTCTGTTTATTATCCTGTTCCTGTTTATACTCCGCCATGCGGTTGTTCAAGGCCATCGTGCGGTTCATGCGGTTGTTGTAATGGATTTCTTCGACCCACCTATTATTGGGCTCCCGCACCCGCTAGAGTCTATTATCAATATCCGGACGATCGCCTGGTAGGAAATCGCTACGAAGAACGTTATTATGATGATTACAATCCAAGTCTGGATACGGGTACAGCCGATAATGATATTGAATAGAAGGAACTTATTATGAAATTACGCCATTTGACTTTACTGGTTTGTGTTGCGACAGGGTTCCTGTCAGGTTGTGCTTATCTTCAAGGAAGAAAAGATCAACAGGCTGCAGATGCTGCTGCGAATAATCCAACGACAGGACATGTGATTCATGTCGAAAAATCTGCTCCGATTTCACCAAATAGTACGTTCAATCCATCAGCAACGGCTTCAAAAATGATTGCCCCGATTGTTCAGTAGTGATGATTCATGCAATCGCTTAGGGCGTGTTTACAATTGATAATTTTTATTCATTTTATCGACAAATACGTGCATCGTTCACGGATTTGTCGATAAAATGAATAAAAATTATCAATTGTAAACACGCCCTACCAGGGCCACCTCATCTAAATTTTCTCTGAAACAATCTGAAATACCTTCAAAACAAGGCAAATTTGTTTCAGCAAAAAACCATGGCCTGTCACCCCGCAAAATTTTTCCCACTGCTCTCCACAAAAAAACTGAAGGTCGCGCAAAAATTTGTGCGGGGCCCGGTAACCATTTTCATCAGAAAAACTCTTACTGTTTAAAAAAGGAAAACGGTGTATACAAGATCATCATCATTATTATTATGTCTATATTCTGACTCAAGAAAGAAACAGCGTTTTTTATGTGGGCGTTACAAATGATTTAATTCGGCGAGTATACGAGCATAAAATGGAGCTCGTGGAAGGATTTACAAAAAAGCACAACATAAAAATGCTGGTTTATTATGAGCACTTTGAGCATATTGATCTTGCTATTGCTCAGGAAAAGTCGATAAAAAAAATGGAAAAGACGATATAAGATAAGTGCTATTGAGAGCATCAATCCTGAGTGGAAAGACTTATATTTTGATTTGATTGCGGGAAATTCCTGTTGAAGCCGCTACCGGGCCCCGCACAAATTTTTGTGCAACCTTCAGTTTTTTTGTGGAGAGCAGCGGGCAAAAATTTTGCGGGGTGACGGGCCATGGTTTTTTGCTGAAACAAATTTGCCTTGTTTTGAAGGTGTTTCAGATTTTTTCGGAGAAAATTTAGATGAGGTGGCCCTGCACGCCCTACTGATTTTTTTATCAAATAATTCATTTTATTGATTATTTTTTATTGTGCTTTCAGATAAGATACAAGGTCATCTGAGGAGGATAATATGAATAACAATAAAATGAGTGGAATCAGTATCTTTGCGCTGGTCATGTTGATCAGCGGAGCGGTGGATAGTATCCGAAATCTGCCTGCAACCGCTTTATTTGGCACCTCCCTCATTTTTTTTCTTGTGTTCTCCGCTGTGATATTTCTGGTGCCTGTGGCGCTTGTCTCGGCGGAGCTTGCTTCATCTTCTGCTGAAAGAAGTGGTGTTTTTCACTGGACTTGTCATGCATTGGGGGAAAAAACCGGTTTTTTAGCCATATGGTTGCAATGGATTAGCAATCTGGTCTGGTTTCCGACTTCCCTGTCATTTATCGCGGGGACTGCGACCTATCTTTTGTCCCCGGATCTTGCGCAAAACAGGGCGTATTTAATCAGCGTTATTCTGGGAACATTCTGGATGCTCACATTACTCAATTTAAAAGGCGTGAAAGTGTCTGCTAAATTCACGAGTTTTTGTGCGATGGTAGGGTTGGTGATTCCAATGACCTTGCTGATTTCCCTTGCGGCTTACTGGGTTTATCAAGGGCAGTTACTCCAGATACATTTCACGGCAGCCAATCTGATTCCCAAACTGCATGACTCACAAAGCTGGATTTCCCTCACTGCGATCATGACGGCATTTTTAGGAATCGAGCTCGCGGCAGTGCATGCAAAAGATGTTAGGAATCCGCAGAAAGCCTATCCAAAAGCATTATTATTTTCAGTGTTACTTATTCTGGGCACGATGATTTTTGCGTCTCTTGCCATCGCAATTGTTTTGCCTAAAAATAAAATTAATCTGGTGAATGGTGCCTTGCAGGCATTCAGTCATTTTTTTGCTGCCTGGCATATTCCATGGGCCATGCCGATGATCACACTATTGATCATCGTCGGTGTTGCCGGCAGCATGATTAGCTGGGTTATTTCACCTGTTCGAGGATTATTGCAAGCTGCACAACTGGATTATCTGCCTGCCTTTCTCAAAAAAGAAAATAAATACGGCGTTGCCAGTCATATCCTGATTATTCAGGCTGTGATGGTCAGTCTGTTCTGTCTTGGGTTTTTATTAATGCCGAGTGTGAATGGTTCATACTGGCTGTTAACTGCGTTAAGTACGCAATTGTATATTCTGATGTATATCATCATGTTTATTGTGGGTCTTGTGACACGTTATAAACATCCTGACCTTCGAGGCAGCTTTAAAATTCCCGGAGGAAAAACGGGATTATGGATTGTTTGCCTGATTGGCCTTTTTGGTTGCGTTATTACTTTAATTGTTGGCTTTATTCCGCCGGATGGAATTAATGTGGGAAGTCTGATGCATTATGAAACGGTATTTGTTTCTGGCATGATCGTGATGATTTTGCCCGTCTTGCTGTGTTATGCATACAAAAACAGGCAGACAGTCAAAAAATCTGCAAGATTGGCTTCAGAGAGTTGAATGACTGTTGAGCCAGATAACCGGGCGGTATATGATGTTTTGCAATAGAACGATTGGAATATTCACATGCAAAAGGATAACGTTGTTATTGTCAGCATTGCGCGCACGCCACAAGGAAATTTGCTGGGCGCATTAAAAGATGTTTCTGCAACTGAACTGGGTAGCATTGCAATCAGGGCAGCCGTTCTACGTGCCAGATTGAAGCCGGAAGCGATTCAGGAAGTTTACATGGGATGCGTTTTATCGGCGGGCCTTGGACAGGCGCCTGCGCGTCAGGCAGCACTTTCCGCAATGCTCCCAAACAGCGTACCGTGTACAACACTTAATAAGATGTGCGGTTCGGGCATGAAAGCCGTGATGCTGGCACACGATGCTATTCTTGCTGGCACGTCGGATATTCTGGTGGCAGGCGGCATGGAAAGCATGAGCAATGCGCCTTATCTCATTCCAAAAGGACGTCAAGGTTATCGCTTGGGGCATGCTGAATTACGCGATCATCTGGTTTATGATGGTCTGGAAGATGCGTATGAGAAAGGCAAACCGATGGGATATTTCGCTGAAAAATGTGCAGCTGCATACCATTTTTCGCGAGCAGATCAGGATCAGTTTGCAACGCAATCACTTATCCGCGCGAGAAAAGCGAGTCAGGAAAAATATTTTGCTGGTGAGATTGTACCAGTCACTGTTAAGACACGAGAAGGTGAAATAATTATTGATACGGATGAGCATCCAGACTCGGTTAACCTTGAAAAAATTCCCCATTTAAAACCTGTTTTTTTAAAAGATGGAACTGTCACGGCAGCGAATTCCTCATCGATTGCGGATGGTGCTGCAGCGCTTGTTTTAATGCGTCAATCAGAAGCTGAAAAACGTGGCATTAAACCATTAGCGAGAATTGTTGCGCACAGTACTCATGCAAAAGCCCCGGATGAATTCACAACGGCACCGATTGATGCGATACGTCAATTATTGCAAAAAATTGGCTGGACGGTTGAAGATGTAGATTTATTTGAAGTCAATGAAGCTTTCGCAGTCGTTGCGATGGCTGTCATGCAAGATTTGAAAATCCCGCACGATAAACTTAATATTCATGGCAGTGGCTGCGCATTGGGCCATCCCATTGGAGCAACAGGCGCCCGAATTATTGTGACACTGATTGCAGCGTTGAAACAAAATCATTTAAAAAAAGGAATTGCATCACTTTGTATTGGTGGTGGAGAGGCGACAGCGATTGCGATAGAAATGGTTTAAATCATGGTGTAAAGATAACCTAGCTTTTCCATTTTTAAAATATATAACAATTCAGCAATAACTGCGACTTGTTATATGTTTTAAAAATGGAAAAGCCAGGTTATTTTTACACAGTGCCCAATCAGGAGAGCGCACTATGCGAGAAATAATGGAATTCGATATTATCATAGTGGGAGCAGGACCATCCGGATTATCTGCAGCCATACGTCTTGCGCAATTGGCTCAACAGCACAATAAGCCAGTTGAGATTTGCGTGATTGAAAAAGGTGAGGCAGTGGGTTCGCACAGTATTTCAGGAGCGGTTCTGGATCCACGCGCATTAAATGAATTATTTCCAGACTGGCAAGCTCGAAAGGCACCGTTGAATACACCTGTTACCCGCGATCGATTTATATTTCTCACTAAAAAAAAATCCTGGCGACTTCCGGTTCCTCCACAAATGCGTAATCACGGAAATTATATTATTAGTTTGAGCCAATTTTGTCGTTGGCTTGCAGAGCAGGCTGAAGCAATGGGTGTAAATATTTTCCCAGGATTTGCAGCGACTGATATTGTGTATGATGGCAATC
>Ga0206942_1138_pt1 | contig 21815 bp, 14 predicted proteins | sample Alteio_BWOrgHeat_6_FD_153253 | JGI IMG/M metagenome (GOLD analysis project Ga0206942, IMG submission 153253) | Enriched cells from forest soil in Barre Woods Harvard Forest LTER site, Petersham, Massachusetts, United States -... | ecosystem: Environmental > Terrestrial > Soil > Temperate forest > O... | reverse complement strand
AAAAAGAACATTTTTAATTACTACCATATTATTGCCCTTATTGTTTTTTGGATTTTATGCACTGATGATTTATTTCTCTGTAAGCAATGATGAAAAATACAATATAGCTGTAGCTGACCAGGCAAATATTTTTAAAGAAAAGATTGAAGGTGATGAAAATGTAACGTTCCATTTTGTAAAAAATGAAACACAGCAAACGCTTAAGCAGGAAATTGTAAATGGAAAATATGACGGCTATGCTTTTTTACCTGACACTACAAATATTTTAAACCAGGTTAATATTTCAATCGTTACCAAAAAATCTGTTGGCCTTATGTCAAGAGGCAAGATTGAAGATAAATTAAATGCCGCTTTACAGCAACAGCGTTTGCTTGAATTCAATATTTCAAAAGCGCAATTAGACAGTGCAAAAAAAGAAGGCAACATTCAATTTTCTACCATTGAAGGTAAAAACGATACGGGCCAGGAAGCAGGTATAAGTTATGCTATTGGTTATGTATCCGGCTTTCTTATTTATATAGTTCTATTTATTTACGGTGCAATGGTTATGCGCGGTGTAATGGAAGAAAAAGTAAGCCGCATTGCAGAAGTAATTGTAAGCAGCGTAAAACCTTTTCAGTTAATGATGGGAAAGATTTTCGGTATTGGTGCAGTTGGCCTGGTTCAATTTATTATCTGGATAATTCTTATGGTAAGCCTTAACTTTTTACTGCCTGTAATTTTCCCGAATCTTGCAGCGCAAATGCACAGCGCTAATGCACAAAACCAAACTATGCAGGCGGCAGAAACTATAAAAAACACTGGTTTAATAAGCAATGCAAGCGGCATAAACATTCCGCTTATTATTGGTTGTTTTATATTTTATTTTCTGGGCGGCTATCTTTTGTATTCATCGCTCTTTGCTTGTGTTGGCAGCGCAGTAAACGAAGATCCGCAGGATGCGCAAAGCCTTATGTTGCCCATCACAATGCCTATTATTTTCGGTATCGTTATAATGACAAAAGCTGTAAACGAACCCACCAGCGGCCTGGCAGTTTTCGGCAGTTTGTTCCCGTTATTTTCACCAATCGTTATGATGGCCCGCATATCACATGGCATAGGAAATGATGCGGTACCACTCTGGCAATTATTACTCAGCATGGCATTTCTTATACTTGGTTTTATCCTTACCACCTGGTTTGCAGCAAAAGTGTACCGCACCGGCATTTTAATGTATGGCAAAAAACCAACCTGGAAAGAAATGTGGAAATGGGCATTCAGGCGCGCATAAATTTTTTATATTTATTTGGAGCTATCAGTAAAAGTATAGGCATTAAGCTATTGTTCCGGCTGTTCATTACTACTCCGCCACAAAAGCATTGCACATAATCTTCAGCGGGGTATTCATTTCCATCCGGCAGCCTTTCATTTGTTGATTATATATCAGCAGAAATTCAACGCATATTTTTTATGTTTACATTCTAATTATTTAAAATGAAACCAGCCTATTCACGCCGCCAATTTGTAAAAGATATTGCAGCATCAGGCATCACGCTAAGTGCAATTCATGCGCCTTTGCAAATTTTCGCCTCACCAAAAAAAGATATTGTAAGAATAGGAATGATCGCAACAGGTTTGCGCGGACAAAGCCATCTCGAAGAATTTTTAAAACGCAACGATGTTGAAGTGGTAGCAATGGCCGACCCTGATAAAGGTATGATGGCGGATGCACAAAAACTGGTTGCGCAATACAAGAAAAAAGCTCCGGCAGAATATACAAATGGCAACTACGATTATCGCAACTTATTAAAGCGTGATGATGTAGATGCAGTCATCATAGCATCACCATGGGAATGGCATGTTGAACAGGCAATTGATGCAATGCATGCCGGAAAAATTGCCGGTGTTGAAGTATGCGGTGCCATAAAACTGCAGGATTGTTTTGATGTGGTAAAAGCGCATCAGCAAACAAAAATCTCAATAATGATGATGGAAAACGTTTGTTACAGAAGAGATGTAATGGCGGTTTTAAACATGGTGCAGCAAGGAATGTTTGGTGAAATATTGCATTTACAAGGTGGTTACCAGCATGATCTTCGGGGCGTATTATTTAATGACGGCAAAACCCCTTATGACAGCGGCGTTGAGTTTGGCGCAAAAGGTTACAGCGAAGCAAAATGGAGAACCAATCATTATGTTACGCGCAATGCAGAATTATATCCAACACATGGCCTCGGTCCCGTCGCAACCATGATCAATATTAACCGCGGTAACCGTTTAACTGCATTATCATCTGTATCAACAAAAGCAAAAGGCTTGCATAGATATATTGTAAATTATCCTGGTTCGGGCGGAGAAAATAACTCTAATGCAAAAGTAAAATTTAAAGAAGGTGATGTAGTAACAACGCAAATACAAACTGCAAACGGAGAAACAATCGTTTTAACCCATGATACATCTTCGCCACGGCCATACAATCTTGGCTTTCGCGTACAGGGCACCAATGGATTATGGATTGATAACCGTGCAGGCGAACCGGAAGCTGGCTTGATTTATTTTGAAGATAAAAGCCCTGAAAAACATACATGGGAAAACACAAAAAAATATATGGATGAATATGATCATCCTTTATGGAAACGCTATTCAAAAGATGCGGAAGGTGCAGGGCATGGTGGCATGGATTTTTTTGTTGACAATGCTTTTATCGAATGCATTAAACGTAATGTTGAATTTCCGTTAGATGTTTATGACCTCGCAACATGGTATTCAATTACGCCGCTAAGTGAGAAATCAATTGAAGAAGGCGGAACGCTGCAACATATTCCTGATTTTACAGATGGCAAATGGGAAGCACGAAAGCCTGTTTTTGGTTCAGAAATTTATTAAACAGTTTTCAAGGCAATACAATAAATCAAAAACACAAAATGCCAACTATTATTCGGATTTCTTGCCGCAGAACCTTACATTTGCGCAAAATTTAAAAAGCATAAAATTTTATGGCTAACATAGGTAAGGTCAAGCAGATTATAGGTGCGGTGGTTGATGTTTATTTTCCAGACAGTTCACTGCCTGAAATCTATAATGCTTTGGAACTAAAACGCCCCAACGGTGACAAACTAGTGCTTGAGGTGCAGCAGCATTTAGGTGAAGACAGCGTTCGCACCATTGCGATGGATGCCACAGAAGGCTTAGTTCGCGGTACTGAAGTTATTGATACAGGTATTGCTATTGCTATGCCAACCGGCGAGGCAATTCATGGTCGCTTATTTAATGTAACCGGCGATGCTATTGATGGATTGCCTGCAGTAAGTAAAGAAAATGGACGTCCGATTCATGCAATGCCACCTGCATTTGAAAATCTTAGTACAGCAACAGAAATGCTGCTTACAGGCATTAAAGTTATTGATCTTATTGAGCCTTATGCAAAAGGTGGTAAGATTGGTTTGTTTGGTGGTGCCGGTGTTGGTAAAACTGTATTGATCCAGGAGCTTATTAATAATATTGCAAAAGGTTATGGTGGTCTTTCTGTATTTGCAGGTGTTGGAGAAAGAACCCGTGAGGGAAATGATCTGCTGCGTGAAATGATAGAAGCCGGCATTATGAAATACGGTGATGCATTTAAGCACAGTATGGAAGAAGGCGGCTGGGATTTAAGTAAGGTTGATATGGAAGGCCTGAAAGATTCAAGAGCAACATTTGTATTTGGCCAGATGAACGAACCTCCCGGAGCGCGTGCACGTGTGGCGTTAAGCGGTTTAACGGTTGCAGAATATTTCCGCGATGGCGATGGCACCGGGAAAGGAAGAGATATTTTATTTTTCGTTGATAATATATTCCGTTTTACACAGGCAGGTTCTGAAGTATCTGCCTTGCTTGGACGTATGCCTTCAGCAGTAGGTTACCAGCCAACGCTGGCGACTGAAATGGGTTTAATGCAGGAAAGAATTACTTCAACCAGAAATGGTTCTATTACTTCTGTTCAGGCTGTGTATGTGCCTGCCGATGATTTAACTGATCCGGCTCCGGCAACTACATTCGCACATCTTGATGCAACAACCGTATTAAGTCGTAAAATTGCCGACCTTGGTATTTATCCGGCCGTAGATCCTCTTGATTCTACATCAAGAATTTTAACACCGATTATTGTTGGCGACAAGCATTACGATACTGCCAACCGCGTTAAACTTACATTACAGCGCTATAAAGAATTACAGGATATCATCGCTATTCTTGGAATGGACGAATTGAGCGAAGAAGATAAATTGATTGTAAGCCGTGCAAGACGGGTGCAACGCTTTTTATCACAACCATTCCATGTTGCTGAAGCATTTACCGGTTTAAAAGGTGTATTTGTAAATATTGATGACACTATTCGCGGGTTTAATATGATAATGGACGGTGAAGTGGATGAGTATCCGGAAGCTGCATTCAATCTTGTAGGTACCATTGAAGATGCAATTGAAAAAGGAAAGAAATTAATTGAACAGGCTAAAGGATAATTAATCAATTCGATAATTTGACAAATTAGCGAATGATTTTTATTGTCGAATTGCCGAATTACCAAATTGTCGAATTATGACACTCGAAATATTAACACCCGAAACAAAATTATACAGCGGAGATGTTTATGGCATTCAGTTGCCGGGCATTGCTGGTTCATTTGAAGTTTTGGATAGGCATGCGCCGCTTGTTGCAGCCTTAGGCAAAGGCAATATTAAGGTGCTGAAAACAAAAACAGATTTTGATAATTATACAATTGAAAGCGGATTTGTTGAAGTGCTGGATAATAAAACAACTGTTTTGGTTGAAGGCGCAAAATAGTTAGTCTGACATGAGAAAAATGAAAAAGCTCCGCATTGTGCGGGGCTTTTTGTTTAAAAGAAAAGCAGAAGCTATAATTGTATAAGCACTTATATAATTTATATAACCGCTTATATATTATCATTTCTTTAATAATAATTATTGTGTAAAATGTACACAATACAATATCTTTGCAGAGCCAATTAGAAAATGATGATTCCTTAATGGCAACTGCATTTACACTGCAAACTACTCTTTCGCTTGACTGCCATATCAGAAAGATTTTATTGACTAAAAAAAGAACAATTATGAAACAGGAATTAAACGATTCAAGAGTTTATCTTGACCAGGAAGAACTAAACACGCTCGTAAGAGAAGTAAAAGAAACAGTAGCAGCTAATATTAACCTCGAAAAGGAAAATGAAAATAAAAATATATTCAGTGCTGCTGATCTCTGGAACATTCAGCGAATGAAAACAAGAGGCTGGAGAAGGTCAACACTTTGGAATTAAAATAAAAGTCCCGTTTTACGGGACTTTTTTATTTTAATTTATTGACTGGATTTTACCATTTGAAATCTTTATGAAATATATTTTTTTGTTCTCAAGATAATCAGGAACAAAAGATGTTTGTGAAAGCCTTACAGGCTGAAACTTATACTCGTTCATAACTTTGTAAGAAGTATCTGAAACCTTATTTATAAATGAATCAGGATAAGCCTGCATCAGCTTTGTAAAATGGTACATGGTTTCATACCCTTTTAAAACCATATCGCTTGGCCTTGAATAATAGGAAAGCTTATATTCATTTGCAATTGTATCAAGGGAGCTGTTACTGCCAGGCAAATAATTATACGGCGTAGATATTACAATCTGTATATTTTCCGCGCTGCTTCCTGTTGTTCCGCTCATGCCATTCCAGGTGGGCATTCCTATTAATACAGTTGGATATGTTGCCCCGTTATCATTCAGTGTTTTTATAAGTGCTCTGCCAAAAATTTCGTACAGGCTTCCGCAAAGAATTATATTTTGCACAGTACTATCCAAATGCATTAAAACATCTTCATCAGAAAAATTATCATTTAAAACAACATTTGAAAAATTAATTAACCTTTTGGCGTTTAGTTGCTGCAATTCTGCCGCTATCTTATCTTCCAATGAACCCTTGCGTGTAAATAATGTTATTTTCCTGCCTTTATAATTCTTTGAAAGATAATCATACACGGCATTAATATGTGTTTGCCATGTTGGGTTTACCATTATATAAAAAGGGTTACTACTTAAATACGCATCGCTGGGAAAAGTTGCTGAAATAACCGGGATGCTGTTTTTTGCCGAGAAATCTGAAATGGTCTTCTGTTCTGCCGAATTTGATATGGAAGCAATGATCAAAGAAAAATTCATTGGCTGCATTTCATCAGTTAATTGCTGCACAGTTTGATTTTGTTTATGCGCATCATAAATCCATACTTCAATATTTGCATTTTCTTTTTGCAGTGAATCAATAGCCATCATTACACCGCTGTAAAAATCAAGCCCTGATAAAAAATACTGGGGAATTTTTGAGTTGCTTAAATTATATTCATAGCCATTAAACGCAGAATCAAGATTTAAAGGTAAAATTACTGCAACGCGTATGGGTAGGTTTGTTGTGTCTGCTGCTTTCGAAATAATAAAACCGGCAATAAAAAAACACGCAATAAAAATTCTTTTAATAAATGGATACATAAATCAGTTCTGGCAAATCAAATTTAATGCCTATTATTCCCATTCAATTGTAGATGGCGGCTTGCTGCTAATATCATATACTACGCGGTTAATTCCTCGAATATTATTAATAATCTCACTTGATACATGCGCAAGAAATTCATACGGAAGATGTGCCCAGTCTGCTGTCATGCCATCAACTGATGTTACAGCACGCAGTGCAACCGTATATTCATAAGTGCGCTCATCGCCCATAACACCAACACTTTTAACAGGCAATAAAATAGCGGCAGCCTGCCATACTTTATTGTAGAGATCATACTCTTTTAACGAATTAATAAATATATCATCTGCCCGCTGCAGCAGTTCAACTTTCTCTTCTGTTACATCACTTAAAATTCTTATGGCAAGGCCGGGGCCTGGAAATGGATGGCGGTTGATCATATCAGCAGGAATTCCTAATTCAAGGCCTACTTTTCTTACTTCATCTTTAAACAAAAAGCGCAAAGGCTCAACTAACGAAAGATGCATTTTTTCAGGAAGGCCGCCAACATTATGATGCGACTTTATTGTTTGAGACGGTCCATGCACACTTACGCTTTCAATCACATCGGGATAAATTGTTCCCTGCCCTAAAAATTTTGCTTCTTCTATTTTTGATGCTTCATGCTGAAATACATCAATGAATAGTTTGCCGATCGTTTTTCTTTTTTCCTCCGGATCAGTTTTATCTTTTAACGCCGTATAAAAGTTATCTTTCGCATCAATGCCGGTTACATTCAGCCCTAAATTATTATAGGTTTTAAGAACGGTTTCAAATTCATCTTTACGCAATACACCATTATCAACAAAAATTCCATGTAATCTTTCGCCAACTGCTCTGCTGATAAGTGTTGCCGCAACAGTACTATCTACACCGCCACTTAAAGCCATTATTACATGTGAGTTGCCAATTTGTTTTTGTAAAGCGTCAACAGTTTCATGTATGAATGAAGCAGGTGTCCAATCCTGTTTGCATCCGCAAATATTTACAAGAAAATTTTTAATTATTTTTTTTCCTTCGGTTGAATGATAAACTTCCGGATGAAATTGCAAACCATAAAGTGGAAAGTTGGTTAATGGCTGACCGTTTACAGTTAATCGAAATGCAGCAACCGGAATACTTGCTGTAGTTGCAAGCAATTCAAATCCTTCAGGCAATTGGGTAATCGTATCACTATGGCTCATCCAAACCTGTGAGTTTTCCTGCACATCAGCCAATAAAATATCATTTTGTTGCTTATGCAATTTTGCTCTTCCAAATTCACGCTTATTCGATTTTTCAACCTTACCGCCAAACTCTTTTACAGTAAGCTGTGCACCATAGCAAATACCGAGTACCGGCGTTTTTTGTATGAAAGAAGAAATATCTGCGCCTGGTGCATTTGTTTCGTTTACGCTAAAGGGCGAGCCGCTTAAAATAATTCCTTTAATAGTTTCATCAATAGTAAAAGACTTGTTGAATGGAATGATCTCGCAGTAAACATTTGCTTCTCTTACTGCACGTGCAATTAATTGTGTGTATTGGCTTCCAAAATCAAGAATTAATATTTTTTCATTCATAAAAAGAAATGCGAAGATACGAAAGAGAGAAGTGAGATGCCAAAGGTGAAAAGTAAGATTAAACGTTTCAACGTTTATTGTCATTTCGTATAAGCTATTGAAATTTGCCAATTTACTCTATCGGAAAATTATTATTATTCCCCTAATTTTATCCGCAAAAAGCGCCATGAAAATTTGTTTAACTGCTTTCATTTTTATAATTGCTTTTATTTCCTGCGATAATCCATTAAAGCAAACCATCAACGGAAATGGAAGTGTTACAGCTTCACAAAGAAATTTGTCTGCATTCAAAAATATAACTTGTGCAGGCAATTATGATGTTGAGCTTACACAGGGAAATGCAGCCTCCATAAAAATTGAAACTGATGAAAATATACAGCCTTATATTGTAACAGATGTTAACGGTGATGAAGTAAACATTCATACAAAAGATGATGTAAACCTGCATCCTTCACAAAAAATAAAATTATATATTATCACAGATAAGCTGGAAGGCTTTAAACTCACCGGCAGCGGAACTGTTACCACTACAAACAAAATTACCGGGGGCAGCCATCTTAATCTTGATATAGCCGGTAGCGGAAATATGCATTTTGATGTGAACACACCTAGTATAAACTCAAGCATTTCAGGTACGGGCGATATTTATATTACCGGTGAAACAAAAGATGCTAAAATAGAAATTGCGGGCAGCGGAAATTATCATGCAGAAGATTTGAAAGCAGAAAATTCAACTGTAAAAATTGCCGGTTCAGGCGATGCACGTTTGTTTGCTGACAGTACACTTGATATTACTATTGCCGGAGTTGGGAACGTGTATTACAAAGGCAATGCATCCATTACACAAAACGTGGCAGGCACAGGAAAAATTAAAAAAATAGAATAACTGCTAAACTGATGCTTTTTCTTTTTCCAAGAATTCTTTAAGCGATGTGCCGGTAATATACGTCCAGCCTTGTGTAAAACTTTCTTTTGCAAAATCGGGATTGTTTTGAGGAAAGGTTTCAAGCCCTTCATGTGTAAGTTTTAACCTTGTTATTTCGCCTTCATCAAACAATTCCCACGTTACATAACTCATGCCTTCATAACCAATATAACTCCAGCTAAGCTTTAATTTTTTATAAGGTATTACTTCAATGATCTTACATATATGATGATAAACTTTATCATCTTTACCTCCATCGAATTTAAACTCAAAACCAACCTCAGGTTTAAAATCTGACAAATCAAAATACCATTGTTTCATTTGAGCTTTATCGGTTAAGGCATTCCAAACTTTTTCAACAGGAGCGTTATAGCTTCTTTCAATTACAAATGGTTGTGTTTGCATAAGATTATTTTTTATTTTTTTGATTTTTTTACAGTCTTCCCTTTTGCTTGTTTCAGAAATTTTACTGGTTTGTTTTCTTCTTCCAGGAAATTTTGCAGTGCATCAAATTTGTTTGTCCAGAAAACACGGTATTGTTCAATCCAGTCAGCAATTTCGCGCAGTGATTTGAAGTTTATCTCGCAATACCTTTCTCTTCCTGTCTGCTTAATTATTACCAACCCGCATTCCGTTAATATTTTAATATGCTTTGAAACAGCAGGCCGGCTTATATGAAAGTTTTCTGCAACCGAATTAAGGTTAAGCGGTTTTTGCACCAGCGTATGGATTATTTTCCTGCGCGTGGGATCTGCTATTGCCTGGAAAACATCTCTTCTCATAATATATATGTAACCGTTCGGATACAAATATATATGTAACTGATCGGTTACAAAAAAATTTCGTCTTTAAAAAAAAATTAAACAGGATAATTAATAGTGAAACAAGTGGTTATTTAAAAAAGATTGCGTTATAAAATATTTAAATATATAAAATGGAAACTTCTTACCTTTATAAAGTTTTTTAAGGGTTTAGGGTTGAAAAACCCCGCTTAGTCTTAGGCGGGGTTTTTTTGTTGAATAGATGTCTGACAATCTATTCAATTACCTTCACCCATTTTCCTTTTACTCCGCCGCTTATAGTATGATCATACATTTCTTCGCAATAAACGCCCGGCCAATAATATTTACCAGGATAAGCAGCATTTAATTGCACATAGTACGTTTTGCTTTCATAAGGTTTCAAATCGAAATAATAATAAACTCTGTCATCACGAATATCCATATAATCGCTCGGTGATGATTCAAAACCGCCTTCACTGTTATACAATCTTGTATTTAAAATTTCCCAACCGCTCGGGAAAATTTCGCTTAACGCCATGTTGGTATAAACTTCTCTCCTGCCCGGATTTGTTACTACAACTTTCGCTACAAAATCAGTTCCCTGTTTAATTGAATCAATATTGATAACAGTATTATTTGTGTTGATATAATTCACATCAACCTTTAAAATATTTGCATCGTTTGTAAATGAAATATTTTCTCCGATGATGGGTTTACCTTCATTGATTACCCGAACAAACAAAACATTATTGCCTTTGTTTTGTAATTGAACAACTGCTTTCGCGTTTTGCCATTGCAATGCATTTTGTGCAACAACACTGTTAGAATTTATATTGATGTTTTGATTGCCTGTTTTTCCAACTGCAATTATTTTTTGGTTTGATTTATTGATACCGCTGAATTCTGCGATCGCTATCAAACTATAAGCTGTTGTTTGCGTACTGTACCAATAATCCTGCGATAATTGTGCAGCAACTGTTTTTACCAATTCATTTGCTTCGGCATTTCGTTTCATTGTAACTAATGTTTCCAATACCATTGCCTGGTCGCGTAAATTGCTGCCGAATGTTATGCCTGGATATTGTCTTACAGGAAACGAAGCAGGTAACCCACTTATTAATTGCAACGAAATTTTCGGTTGACCGATTAATTGATATGCTGCTGCCAATCTCCACTTTGCTTCAGGTGATAAAAATTTCCATTCTTTTAAACGGTTCATTGCACCAAGTTCAGGAGCATTTGCCAATGCTAATAAGTACAAACGATACGCCTGCATTAAATCCGTTCCATACCACGGCGCAGAAGTTACATTCCACGCAAGCGCTTTGCTGCGTTCATATTGTTTCCATTGTTGCAACATGCTCTGCGAAACGTTATAACCTTTTGAAAAAGCGATCAACAAAAAATGCCCGGCATAATTGCTTCCCCATTCATCACTATAGCCTTCATTAGGCCAATAACTAAAGCCACCATCGCTCTGCTGAAAATTATTAAACTTCTGCAATGCCACTTTTATATTTCTTTCTATTTCAGCTTTCTGCCTGTCATTAAGATCCATTAATTGATTTAATACCAATTGTGGGAATACAGATGAAGTTGTTTGTTCAATACAACCATGCGGATACGTAATCAAATACGTCAATCTTTTTTCGAGATTTATTGCAGGAATGCTTGATATTTCCAATGTCGCTTTGCTGCTTTGTACATCACCAATCATGGCAACAGTTGAGTTCCAGCTTTGATTAGGTTGTAAAGTTGTTTCTGTTACCTGCGTTGTATATGGATTCGGATTTCTTACATCAATTTCTGTTTGATATACCGTTTGTTCTTTACCGCTTATTGCAATAATTTTTACATTTCCGATGCCTGTTGCATTATTCACTTTGGCATAAAAATATGCCTGCTGTTCGCCGGGTTTTGTAAAACTGATGGTTTGATTTCCATTTGCACTGATTAATGAATTTGTTTGAATGCTTAGTGAAACATTTTTAATATTATTTTCTGTTGCAAAAACAGTAACAGGTATTTTTACTTCTTCTCCCGGGCCGACAACTCTCGGCAATGTTGGTAATATCATCAATGGCTTTTTTACAGTTACATCTTTATCCGCGAAACCATATGCATTATCGCCTGCTGCGATAACCATTGCACGCACACTACCCATGTATGCAGGCAAAATAAAATTATGTGTTTTGCTTCCGCCGTTTAAAGTATAGGGTCCCATAAACTGCACAACAGGTTTAAAACGATTTGCTCTTCTCGTGTTGCTGGCAATGTCTGCTTCTGCATCACCACCAATAGTTAATATGCGTTGAATTTGCGAGCCAAACGCACCAATCACATCATCATACAAATCCCAACTCTTTACACCCAACGCTTCACGTGCATAAAAAGCATCATGCGGGTTTGGTGTTTTAAAATGTGTGAGATCTAATAAACCATCATCAACCAATGCAATTACGTAAGTCATTTTTTTGTTTGATGATTCTGATACTGTAATACTGTTATTCACCTCGGGCCGTATTGCATCAGCCATTTTTATAACAGGTTTTAAGATGGTATTCTTATCATCAATCATAATTGGAATAACACCATACATTCTTATTGGCAGATCATTTACGGTTTGTGCATGTGGTTGTATCAAGCTCACATTTACATACACGTTCGGGCTGTATTCTTTGTCGGCCTTAAAAGAAAATTTCGTTTGCCCTTGCGTTGTTTCAACCCAATATGTTTTCATCACTTTGCTTCCGCTTTCAATACTTATCAATGCACGGCCGCCTTTGCTTGATGGAATAGATAAATTCACATCGTCACCAACGTTATATTTCTCTTTGTCTGATGTAAATGATAACATTGCTGCTGCACTTGGGTCACTCGTTCCGGCTCTTGTTTGCCAGCTATAATCATCCACAAAAAATGTGTTGCCTGTTATATGACCGCTGCGTAAATCTTTTGCAAGAATCAAATATCTTCCCCAATCATCTTCATCCATTTTAATGTTATAAAAGCCTTTCCCATTGCTTAATTGCACGGTATCTTTTTTAATAAACTTGTTATATTCATCCTGTGTGAAATTGCTCAAATCATCATCGCCTTCATCCCACCACCAACGCCATTGAATTCTGTATAATTGAATTTGAACTTTTGAATAGCCCTGTAAAAATTTTCCTCTCGTATCAACATCAACAATATTAAACTTATGTGATTGGCCTGATTGTAAAAATCCCCATGTTTTATCGCCCTGCGGAACCTGCACGCCCACATAGGAAGTATAAGGATTGAAAGGCATGGAGAAATTATCAATACTAAAATTGCCACCGGGTTCAAATACTTTTACAACAAGGTTAGTAAGTAACTGGCCCGGCGCATCTTCACCCGCTTCAAATGTTGGATTCACAGAAGCCGTTCCTGCATCACTTAATGTTCCGTCAAAAATTGTTTTTGATTGTGATGTGAAGTTTGATGTTGGATTGTCAAACACATAATCATCAAGTTTCGGAAATGTTGTTTTCTTTTTATACAACTGTGCGTCAACCCTTGCTTTTAAATTTTGTGCTGTTGCACCAAACAACCAGCGTGCTGTAAGCGTTCCATTGATGTTTGCATTTTTTCCAAGCGGATCAACATTTCCAAAATCAAGATTAATTTTTAAACGGTTCGGCATCACTGTTTCAATCTTCAATTTCTTTTCAAAAGTTGCGCCGCCTGCTTTTACTCTGCATATCCAATTGCCGGTTGGCGCATCTGCATCGGTTGCTGTTCTGAAAACATTAAAGCCATCATCAGCATTGGTTTGTACAATACGTTTGTATAGTTGTCCGCGTGGCGAAATGATCTCCATCTCTAAAGGATAATCATCAGGCAGTGGATTATTTTTATCGTTGATGATACAACTCAAATACAAACTATCGCCGGGGCGCCATACTCCACGCTCACCAAAAATGTATCCTTTAATTCCGTTTTTCACTTCATCACCACTCACATCAAAACGACTTAAAGGCAAGCTGCTTCCATCATCCAATTTTAAATAACCAAATTGATTGCCTTGTTTTGCAATCAATAAATATGGTTTGCGTTTCAAATCAATCATCGCCAATCCATCACCATCAGAATTTGCTTTTGCAATAATTTGTTGCTGATAATCCAGTACCTGCAATTCAACCCCCTTTATCGGGTCTGTTGAGATAATATCATTCACTGCAACAAATAAGCTTTTGCTGGTTGAATATTTTGCTGTTAGGCCAATATTGCTTGCAAGAATGTTTCGCGTCGCAAATTTTTCTTTATTGTAATAAGAACTGAAGCAGGGATTATTTCTTTGCCGCCAATTGTAACCATACTCATAATAATTATCATAACGATTCCAGAAATCTTCTTCATCATCAACAACGTCTTTATTGCTTGTATTATAGTAATCCCAATCTTCTTCATCATCATTTTTATCATTCACCAAACTATCACAGGTGTATAAAGAATAACCTGGACGAAAACCAATCGTTACTCTATAAATAGCACCCGGTTCTGTACGAATGAATTTATCAAGGTCAAGCGAGAAAGAATTTTTATGATGAAGGTTGAGTGATCTATCATCATCCAATCTCACCGTTGCTTCTTTAATGGGTTTGCCAACACGACGGAGGTCTTGACCGCCATTCATGTCATTCACCTGCAAAAACTGCGCAATGTTGTTTTCATAAATTTTAATGATGGAAACATCAATTGCTTTAAGATTGATGGCTTCAAAAGGCAGCACTAATTTACCCATACTGTTTGGTAAAATATTCCCTGTGCCGGCGATCTTTATATTGGGCAAACGGTTCTCAAAAAATACATTTGAAGTGTATGATGTTGAAGTTTTATCACCCCACTGGTTTTCAATTCCGGGCAAAACATTTACTGTGTAATTGCCATCCAATGCATCGCTTGCATATATTTTTATTTCGCTGCCAAGTATTGTGTATGCAGGATTTTCAATATTGCTTATCGTTATCAAGCCATCCAAACTTTGGCCGGCAGAAATCGGGTCGCTGAATTGTACCAACGCATATTGTTCATCTTCATCAGATGCACGCACATCAAGCAGTTTAAAATCCCCCAGCGCAGGTACATCAATTTGCTGTTCGCCTTTTTGTGTGCTGTTGATGGCATCGCCTTTCCATTGCAGCATTAATTTTTGGGCATTGTTTGTTCGTGGAATATTGTTGATGACAAATTGGTGTTCTTTAGCTGATTCATTATGTTGCCAGCTTATTGGAAATTGTTTTGCATCAATTGAAGCTGTTAATAATTTTTCAATGTCTGCTGATTGCTCAACATCTGCGGTAAATATTTTACCGCTTAAATTCATGTTTGTTTTATTGTTGCTGCGCAAGCCATATTCATTTACTTCAAATGAAGGTTTTACAACCTGTATGTTGAACTTAAACTCATCAAATTTTGAAGGCACTTTAATTACATCGCCTAACTTAAAATTTACTTCATATAATTTATCGGGTATTAAATCAGTATCAGGTTTAAATTCTATAGTACGTGCATCAACCCAAAATGCTTTCCCATCAACTGATGGTGAAAAATCAAACAGCTTATCTTTTATTACTTCGTTCATTGTATGTGTTGTTGAAATATCCGACGCAAGCTGAATCCTGATTGTATTCTTTTTTGATACAACACCTGAAGTATATGCATCAATATATTGACTGAACGCCGGGTCAACATCTATAAGCTTTGATTTTTTATTACAAGAGAAAAAGATGATAGCAAGCAATAAAAATCCTATGCGGTTAATAACCGCGGTTGTGCAATGAACTTTCATATAATGAGGGAAATTTTTTGAAGTTGATAAATTGGCTTCCCTAAATTAATGAAGTGTTTGGATTGATAACCAGAATTGTTTGAATATTTAGTTAATGAAATCTTTTTTTGACAACATTCAATTCTGTTACCTATTTTCATTACTATAAACCGATAGTATATTTTTTGAACAAAGGCGTTTCAATACAGCAAATTATAGAAGATGAAAAGTTTAATAATTTTAAACTTATCCGCTTATTAGCAGCCTGCATGGTTATCTTTTATCATGCCTGCGGATTTACCAACGAAAAATATGATCCGCTATCAATAATTACAGATCATGCAACCAATTTTAGTTACGTCGGATTATCAACATTCTTTTTTTTAAGCGGATTATTAGTTACACAAAGCCTTTATTACAGCACATCCTGGAAAAACTTTTTATGGAAACGGTTTTTAAGAATATACCCTGCTGCATGGCTGGTTATATTATCATGCATGTTCATATTGGGTCCTTTGGTTACATCCTTTCCTTTAAACAAATATTTTACTGATCCTTTATTTTATAATTATGCAAAAGAATTATCGCTTATAAAAGTTGGTTATCTACTTCCCGGCGTGTTTTTAAATTCGCCGCTTAATCCATCTGTAAACGCGCCTCTATGGTCAATAAATTTTGAATTAAAATTGTACCTGGCTTTACTGGTTTTTTATGCATTCAAATTCCCATTTAAGAAAATAATACTTGCTGCATTAATAGTTGTTGCTGTAATTACTGATCATTTTTTTTATGATGCCACAGAAGCCGCTGTAAAAACGTTTTCAAATGATTTTGTGCTTTATCCTTATGTAGATTATGCGCCTTATTTTCTTATTGGAGTACTATGTTTTAATTTCAGGAATAGTATATTTTCAAATTTTTCTATCGCTTTGCTCGCATTGGGGGTATGCTGTTTATCTATAAAATTTGATTTCTTTTTTATTGCACGGCTTATTGTAATTCCAACTTTGGTTTTATATATATCATCTTTAAAACCTTCACTTATAAAAAAGATTACGCCGAAACCTGATCTTTCATATGGATTATATGTTTTTGCTTTCCCGGTTCAGCAACTTCTTTCGCAAACAATAAACAGCAGCGCTATTTATGCATGGCAAATGACATTATTATGTATTCTTGCCACTTTACCGTTGGCGCTTTTTTCATGGTATATGGTAGAGAAAAAAGCGCTTTCTTTAAAGAGTATAGTAAAATAAGTTCTTAAATTTTACTGTGAGTTTTTAATTATAAAGAGATACGATTTTTTATCAACTTTGAAAATAAAACATAAATGCTTGCTTTTATAAAACGTTTAAAATTCATTTACATTCTATATAATTTTTTTCATAAAAAACAACTCCGTTATAACCAACCACATTACCGGTTACTTGGATTAAATAAGAAATATTATTCTCCTGTTTCAAGCTATGATTTTAAGCATTTAATAAATAAATCTTTTGTGACTGAAAATGATGAAAATATAAACATACGATTGAATAAATCTTCTGTTTTTAAAACCCTACCTGATGAAAATAAAATAAGCCTTCTTAAATTTTCAGAACACGGTTTTGCAGTATTAAAAAATTATTTTGATAGTAAAACAATTGATAAAATAAACGATGAACTCGATGAGTTATTAAAAGCGAAAAAAGTAAAGCCGCTACACAATAACAAAATAATGTTTGCTTATAAATATTCGCAATTATTAAAAAACTTTGGCAATCAGCCTGAATTAAAAGAGATTCTTTCAGCCTTATTTGGCAATACCGCGATTCTTTTTCAAAGCATTAATTTTTTTAAAGGCAGTGAGCAGCACACACATTCAGACAGCATTCACATGACCACATATCCTGAAGGAGGATTATTGGGAGTATGGATCGCATTAGAAGATGTTAATGAAGATAATGGGCCGTTACATTATTATCCCGGCAGTCATAAACTGCCATATTATATGAATGCCGATTATGATAATAAAGGAAATGCCTGGCTGCTTGGTAATAAATCGTACACGGAATATGAAAAAATGATAAATGAAAAAATCAGGGAACATAATATACAGAAGACAATCTTTTATGCAAAAAAGGGCGATGTACTAATATGGCATGCAAATCTTTTTCATGGTGGCGAGCTGCATTTAAACAAAAATAAAACAAGAAAAAGTATGGTTTTACACTACTTTAAAGAAGGAAATATCTGTTACCATGAAATATCACAAAGACCTGCCTTAATGAATTTTCTATAAATTAAGTCTCAATTAAAGAAGCGGTTATCTCGTTCAGTTTTTTTACGCGTTCTTTAAAGCCGGTTTTAATGTTATTCCTGATTGAATTAAGATTTGAAACAACAGCTTCCAGTTCTTCAGGCAATACTTCATTAAAAAATTCTTTTAATCTTCTTGCCAATGTTGGAGATTTTCCATTGGTGGAAATAGCAATTTTTATATCGCCTTTTGTAACAACAGACCCTAGATAAAAATCGCATAATGATGGTTTATCAGCAGCATTTATAAGCTTGCCTTTTTGCTTTGCATCGTTGCGTATTTGTTCTGATAAATCAATATCATTTACCGCTGCAATCACAAGATCGCATTGATCTAAAAACACCGGTTTATAATCAGCAAAAATTAATTGTATGTTGGGATATTCAAATGAGAGTTCTTCTACTTCAGGTTTAAAATAATTTGCCACAATTCTTATTCTTGTGTTAGGTGAATTTGCAATTACCGTTTGCAATTTTTCATAACCAATTTCACCTGCACCAACGATGAGTAACCGCAGTTCTTCCAATTTTAAAAAAATGGGAAAGAGGTTATTTTTATCCTGAGTCATAAATAAAAAATTTTACGCCATATCGATGACGGAGAAATCACATTATTAAATTGTCTAAAAATATAAGTAATCCTCCTGTCATCGAAATGGCGTTTTGCTACAATGTGGTTATACAATTTTCTTTCTCAATACATAATCACCAAAAGGTTCATTAAAATTTTTGTTGATACAAAAATCTTTCAACAACACATCAAGGCTTTCAAGAATCTCCGGCTCTTCAATATTCTCCTTGTACAATTTATTCAGTCTTTTACCAACTGCATCTGCACCAATATGCATGTTATATTTTCCGTAAGATGTGCCCACAAAACCAATTTCTGCGGCAACAGATCTGCCGCAACCATTAGGGCAACCTGTCATGCGAACGCTCAATTCTTCATTATTTAAATTGTATTTATTTAAAACGATCTCGATCTTATCTATTAACGAAGGAAGATAACGTTGCGCTTCTGCCAGCGCCAGCGGGCAAGTATTGAAAGCCACGCATGCAACGGCATTGCGGCGAACAGGCGAAGCGGTTTTCGTAACCTGTATTATTCCATATTGTTGAAGAACAGCTTCTATTTCATTTTTATCTTCAGCTTTTATATCACTTATAATTATATTCTGATTACAGGTAAACCTGAATTGTGCTTTGCCTGATGCTGCAATTTCATAAAATGCTTTCTTGAATTGAATTTTATCGCCATCATACACTCTTCCCATTTCAACAAACGCTGTATAATAGTACAAGCCTTCATGATTCTGGTGCCATCCATATTCATCATGCCGTATCGTTAATACATAATTTTTTTCATCCTGGAATTTTATACCACTTCTTGCTTCTACTTCTTTTTTAAAAGCATCAATTCCCAAACGGTCAATTGTGTACTTTAATCTTGCAAGTTTCCTATCACTGCGATCACCAAAATCTCTTTGGGTTGTTGCAATGCCGTAAACTATTTTAAGGAGATCATCTTTGTCTGCAAAACCAAGCATAGAACCAAGTCTTGGATACGTTGCAGCATTGCCATGTGTCATTCCTAATCCGCCACCGGCACTGATATTAAAACCAATTAGCTTATTGTTTTCAATGATAGCGATGATGCCAATATCATTTGTAAAAGCATCCACATCATTATAAGGTGGGATAGCAATCGCTATTTTAAATTTTCGTGGAAAATAGCGATCCTGGTATAATTCATCTTTTTCCTGTTCTGCAGAAATTTTTTCTTTATCCAGCCATATCTCATAATACGCATTTGTTTTAGGCAATAGTAGTTTGCTTATTTTTTCAGCATAAGAAAAAACTTCTTCGTGTATCGGGCTAAAACGCGGATGTGCGCTTACTGTAACATTACGGTTTACATCTCCGCAGGCAGCAATACTGTCAAGCTTTACTGTATCAAATTCTTTAATAGTTGGTTTGATATTGTGTTTTAAAACACCATGCAGTTGTATGGTTTGCCGTGTTGTAATTTTTATAACAGGACTTGCATATTGCTCACTTACTTCATGTAAGGCAAGCCATTGCTGCGCAGTAAGTAAACCACCTGGCAAACGCAAACGGATCATATAAGAGTACGCACGTTCTAATTTTTTTTCAGCACGTTCTTCTCTTCTGTCACGATCATCCTGCATATACATGCCATGAAATTTTATCAGCAACTGGTCGGGTTCTCTTATTTGCCCTGTATGTTCATCCAATAAACTTTCTGCCAACGTACCACGTAATCCGTGGCTTTCTTTTTTTATTTTTTCTGCTGGTGTTTCTGCCATTATTAAGTTTTGTTGTTGTTAATAAACATCTTTTGCAAATCTTCCTTCTTCTTCAAGCTTATTCAAATATTCAATTGCGCTTTCTTCATCAATATTCGCTTCTTTGCTTATAATATCAATTAATGTTTCTTCAACGTCTTTTGCCATAGGGTCCTTACATCCGCACACATACATATGCGCCCCGTTTTCAAGCCATGTAAACAATTCTTTTGATTGCTGCCGCATACGATGTTGTACATACAGCTTTTCTTTCTGATCTCTTGAAAATGCTGTATTGATCTTTGTAAGTGAGCCTGTATCAAAAAATGAAAGCATCTCGCTTTGATATAAGAAATCTGTTTCAAAATGCTGGTCACCAAAGAAAAGCCAGTTGCGGCCTGAAGCACCTTCATTATCCCTGTGAAAAATAAAAGACCGGAAAGGCGCAATACCGGTTCCGGGGCCGATCATAATAACATCTTTATCTGCCTCTGGTAAGCGGAAGTTATCGTTTGGATGAATATAAAATCTCACTTCATCGTCTTCGTTTAAAGCGGCAAAATGACTGCTGCAAAAACCATATTTTATTTTTTCGTTTACAGAAAATGTATTGCGGCTTACCGTGATGTGAATTTCGTTATTACCATGTGCAGAAGGCGATGATGAAATGGAATACAATCTTGGTGTAATGGGTTCAAGAATAGCGATCAACTGCTCTATTGAAACATTAGCAGTTAAAGGATATAATGATAAAATATTTTTCAGATCAAGCCTTACCAAAGGCAATTCTGTTTTTATAAGCGACGCATATTTCTCAACAATTCTTAAAGGCAAATGAAGTATGTTAAGCTTGTTTTTAAAGAGCTCAAACAATGTGAGCGTTTCTTCTTTATATTGTATGGTTTGATTTTTATAACCCGCCAACAAGCTAAGAATTTCCGTTACATCTTCATCGGTGTTGGAAGGAATAATGCCTAAAGAATCGCCGGGCAAATAGTAAATTCCTTCGGTGCTGCTTATCTCAATATGCCATGTTTCTTTTGCAGAACCTTTATCATTAAGATTAAGATGTGCTCTAACTTTTCCATTATAAAAAACCTTTTTGTGTTTGCCTGGTTGTTTTGGTTGGTTAGTTAGCAACGGCCCTGTTGATGCAGCGGGCAAATTTGTCAGCACGGTATTTATCCATGTTTCTGATGCGGCATAAAAATCTGTATCTAATTTTTCAATTGATATAATCTGATTTGCTCCAAGAGCATTTAATCTTACATCTACATCATCACCCGCTTTACAAAACAAGGGATAAGAACTGTCACCTAACGCCAACACTGCATACTGTAAATTTTTAAGATCATGTTCTTTATTATGCAAATGATCATAAAACTTTTTTGCTGCTGCAGGAGGTTCGCCATCACCTTGTGTACTTATAATAATGAATACAATACTTTCTTTCCCAAGATTTGAAAGTGCATATTGATCGAGTGCTGTAAGTGTAACTTTATGCTGTCTGCTTTTTAAAGCGGCCGCAAGTTTGGACGATATCTTCTTTGAGTTTCCTGTTTCCGTTCCATACAAAACAGATATAGTAAGTTTTTCAACTGCAGTCGGAACATTATTCTTTAC
>Ga0206942_1136_pt1 | contig 21838 bp, 18 predicted proteins | sample Alteio_BWOrgHeat_6_FD_153253 | JGI IMG/M metagenome (GOLD analysis project Ga0206942, IMG submission 153253) | Enriched cells from forest soil in Barre Woods Harvard Forest LTER site, Petersham, Massachusetts, United States -... | ecosystem: Environmental > Terrestrial > Soil > Temperate forest > O... | reverse complement strand
TTTTGCATAACCGTGATTTGAAATTTAAGGGAACCATCAACGCGGGGAATTTTGAAATTACCGGAAAAGACTTCATGTTAAAATATGACAGTTTTTTTGTAAACCTTAACCACATTGACTCGATCCGTTTTTATGTGACGGAGAAAAACGGCGTGCGCAGGCGTGTGAATAACGCAATGGTTGGCGCAGATTCAACGGCGGCGGCGGCCGGAGGATTGCAAGCATCTGCAAATAAAACCTCAGGTACTTTGTTTATCGATCGCCCGGACAATAAATCGGGTAAAATCAAATATTCGAATTACCCCCGTTTGGACGCGAGCGCAGGCGGAGTCATTTATTTTGACCGAAAAGAAGTACTGAATGGAGCTTACGATCATTCCATATTTTTTGTCGTGCCTCCCTTTAAGCTTGACAGTTTGAACGATGCCGATCCCGGTTCCATCAACTTTGATGGTACTTTTATCTCCAGTGGCATGTTTCCAAGCTTTAAAGAAAAACTCCACACGATGCCCGATAAATCTTTAGGGTTCACACACACGATCCCCAAGTCAGGGTATAATCTGTATTTGGGGCAGGGAAAACTGTATGGAGGAATCAACATGGATAATGAGGGGATCCGGGCCGCCGGGAGTATTGATTACCTCGCTGCCCATGTGGAATCTAATGATTTTGTCATGTATCCGGATTCCGTTCTGGCAAAGGGAAATGTGGGTGAAATCAAAGACAAACAATTTGGATCTGTCAATTTTCCGCAAATGACGTTTACGGACTATCAGATGAAATGGTTTCCAAAGCAGGATAAATTCAAAGTTAAAAATATGAAAGAGCCATTTGCGCTGTACCAAAAAACGGCGACGCTAAATGGAAATATTGTGGTGTCGAAGACGGGCGTTACAGGCAGTGGACGGATCAACACGCGTGGGTCAGAGGTTGTGTCACGCGAATTGAGTTTTTCCTCCAAAGATTTCGGTGCTCGCCACGGGCGCTTTGAGGTCAAGACAGGCAACCCCGATAAGCCTGCGCTGGCTGGAAACGATGTGCGCCTGAAATTCAATCTCGATCAGAATTTTGCCACGATCAGCCCTGAAGTGGAAGGAGTGGCGGCTATTGAGTTTCCTTACGCGCAGTTCAAAACTTCTATCCCGCAAGCGCGTTGGGACCTTAACACTCAAAAAATAGTAATGACCAAAGCGCCCGATGTACCTTTGGGGAATTCTTATTTCTATACCACTCGAAAAGAACTTGATTCATTAAGCTTCAATGCGGAGAAAGCGGAATATGATATTCAATTACAGCAGTTGAAAGTAAGTGGTATCCCCTATATCATCGTAGCGGATGCTAAGATCACGCCAAAAAATAATGAAGTTTTAATCTTAGAGAACGCAAAAATCGGTCAGTTAAAAAATACCGTGATTGTGATCGATACCCTCAACGGATACCATCGGCTCACCGACGGTGTGGTAGACATTGTTTCGCGCAAAGAATTTTCAGGTTACGCCACGTATCAATATGTAAATGCCGCTAACGATACGTTTGCCATCAAAATGACTGATTTTCATTTGGAACCCATTGGTGATAACACCAAAAAGAGCAAAAGCAAAGTGAGCGCGTCTATGCAAACCGTAGCCAATGGGACTGTGGCTGACAAAGATAAAATTTTGGTTGCTCCTCGTATTTTCTATAAAGGCGACATGGTGATGTATGCCTCTCGTCCTGCTTTGCAATTAAAAGGTTTTGTGAAATTGGATTTGCGTAAAATCAAAAACTACAATACCTGGGTTGCTTTTGATCAAAGCGGTGATGAAAAAGAAATCTACCTCGACTTCGACAAGGCGATAACCGAAGAAGGACGTAAGGTTGAAGCCGGGCTGCATTTTGCCGCTGACAATAGTTTGTACATTACATTTGTGTCGGATAAGAAAGACGACAACGATGATGATTTCTTTTTACCCAGCGGTTCTCTTTACTTCGATAAAGAGAGCAGTGAGTTTAAAATAGAAGATCGCCAAAAAGCAGCCGGAGAAAAGTTGTCCGGTAAGGTTTTTAATTACAATGAAGACAAGCAGGAAGTTCGGTTTGAAGGCCCTGTCAATTTTTTCAAAGGCTCAAAAGATTTCAACCTCACGGCAAGTTCAATTGGTTCCGGCAATTTGGAGACGAACGAAATCAAAATGAATTCGTTGATCCTGGCCGATATGAACTTGCCGCCGGCTGCCTATCAAATAATGGCTGTTAATTTGCAAGAGATAATTAAGAACGAAGGCGCCAACGAGGGGCTGGGTGATCAGGCCGAATTACTTTATAAAGTTGCCAATATTGTTGGCGAAAAAATTGCCAAAGACTACGAACAAAAGTCGCAATTGGCATACACCTCACTTTCTACCATTCCTCAGCTGGCGTCACCAATTGTTTTTTCAAATGTAAATTTCAAATGGTCGCAGGCGAAAAAAGCTTTTTATAGTGAAGGCACAATTGGCATCAGTAACATTGGATCAATCGATATTAATGGCGGGTTTGAGGGGTTTATGGAAGTGCGTAAAAATGAAGATGGAACCCCTGTCTTTCATGTGTTCTTTAAAGCTTCGCCCGATGCATGGTACTACTTTGGTTATGAGGACAACCGGTTGATGGTGCAATCATCCAATCAATTGCTGAATGATTTAATTGCAAAAAAAACAAACGCGAGCAAAGCGAAGGTAGGTGAATTGGTTTTCATTCCCGGCAGTGAGGAAGAGACATTGGCCTGGATCAACAAATTCCGGTTGACCTATTATGGGCTTGAGGCACCTTACGATTTGGCTAGCGGAACAACAGCGGCCAAGAAGAAAGAGAAGAAAAAGGATGAGAAGAAAGAGGATGACGGATTTGAGTAAACGAATAGTTATTTAACAAGTTATAGACCAATGAATAAAAAAGTATTACTGATGATCCTCGATGGGTGGGGTATCGCACGAAATACAAACGTGTCGGCAGTTGATGCGGCAAAGACTCCGTACATTAATTCGTTATACAAGAAATACCCCCATAGTCAACTACAGGCGTCCGGCTTGGCAGTTGGTTTGCCCGATGGGCAAATGGGCAACAGCGAAGTGGGTCATATGAACATTGGCGCTGGCCGGGTAGTCTATCAGGACTTGGTTCGCATCAACAAAGCGGTGGAAGAAAAAGAACTGGATAAAAACGAGGTATTGCTCAGTGCGTTTTCCTATGCCAAAGCAAACAGCAAAGCAGTTCATTTAATTGGTCTGGTTTCCAATGGTGGCGTTCATTCTCACCTTGAACACGTAAAGGGAATCTGCACCATTGCAAAAGATAACAATATTGAAAATCTGTTCATTCATGCCTTTACGGACGGCCGTGACACGGATCCCAAGAGTGGGTTGGGCTTCATCAGGGATTTGCAAAGCCATCTGACGAAATCTACCGGAAAGATTGCCAGCGTGGTTGGACGCTATTACGCGATGGATCGCGATAAACGATGGGAGCGTGTGAAGCTTTCTTATGATCTGATGGTAAAGGGCGCGGGAGAAAAATCGATGGACGCATTACAATCAATTCAAAAATCGTACGATGCCGGAGTAACGGACGAATTCATCAAGCCGATTTCAATCATCGATGCCTCGGGAAAACCTGTGAGTCTAATAGCCGAAGGTGATGTAGTCATCTGTTTCAACTTTCGCACGGACCGTGGACGGGAGATCACGATGGCGCTGACCCAAAGTGATTATCCCGATCAGGGAATGAAGAAGATGAAATTGTATTACGTTACGATGGCCAACTACGATGATTCATTCAAGGATGTGAACGTAATTTTTGATAAGGACAACCTGAACAACACACTGGGTGAGATTGTTTCAAAGGAAGGCAAAAAGCAAATCCGGATCGCAGAAACCGAAAAATATCCGCATGTCACGTTTTTCTTTTCGGGTGGGCGTGAAGAAATTTTTCCGGGAGAATCGCGTATCATGTGCCCTTCCCCTAAAGTGGCCACCTATGATCTGAAACCCGAAATGAGTGCTGCCGACATTCGCGACAAAATCATTCCGGAGTTACAAAGGCAGGAGGCTGACTTTATTTGCTTGAATTTTGCTAACCCTGATATGGTTGGTCACACCGGGGTTTTCGCAGCGGTAGTCAAAGCTTGCGAAACGGTTGATCAATGCAATGAGGCAGTGACGGAGGTGGCTCGAAAAAACGGGTACGCTACCATTATTATTGCTGACCACGGCAATGCGGATTTCATGATCAATGATGATGGCTCGCCTAATACAGCTCACACCACAAATCTCGTTCCCTGCATTTTGGTAGACGATGACTTCCAAGGAGAAATCAAGGATGGGAAGTTGGGCGACTTAGCCCCAACTATACTTACCCTTATGGGCATACCTATTCCCAGGGAAATGACCGGCCATGTGTTAATTGAAAAATAAAGATGCGATTTGTATTTGTTATTGCACTGGTTGCATCGCTGGGTTCGTGTCATCGTGAGAATTTAAAATACGATAAGCCTTATTTTGATTTTGACAGTTTGGTGCGCGCTCAAATTATAAAGTTGAGTGAAGCAAAACCCCGCCTGCAAAAGATAACGTCCTTGCGGGGAAAGACAGATTCTACATCGGCTGTTCCCGACACGACGCAATGGAAACACGAGCTGGATACGTTCCAGCAGTTGGATATTATCAACAAGCCGTTGTACAAAGGAAATTACCGACGCATGGATGGAAAGGATGACCATAGCAACCTGTTGGTCCATTCCTATACGGCCCAAATAAAATCGCTCGTACCTGAGGTGAAATTCTTCTACGAAGGAAATTTTCAAAAAATAAAACGGATTGAGGCGGTTTTTATGGAGGGAAATGTGTTGTACACAACGTCCCGAAGGATGGTTCTCGAATTTGAAGAACAACATGGATTCAGGATGATTTCCGGGTATCAGGTTCAAGGATTTCAGAAAATGATTTTTAGTGATAGTGTACCATTTTCAATTGAAGGACGATTGACCTTTCCAGACTGATTTTTTCGGTTTTGGACAAAATACTTTTTCGCTATTTTCGTTTCGTTTCCGCGATGAGAAAACTACTACTGCTTCTTTTTATTCCGGCCGCCGGTTTCGCCCAGCAAGGCAATGAGCCGAGAACTCAAGAAGGACAGTTTACTTTTGATACCGATAAGCCCTTCAAACTACTTACCCTTGATGAAAAGATTGATGAGCCGATCGCTACTAAAAAGAAAAAACCCAAGAGGAAAACTTTCTATGGAATTAAAACCAAGAAAGGTTTTGCACGCAAAGGCTTTGGAGACAAAGCCGTCTGGGAGCTATTTTATGTATTAAAAAAGAAGCAGGAAAAATTCACCGGCTTTGCCCGTGATATCTACTGGTATGACTACACCCGAAGAGAGATCCGTAAGACTTCGACTTTTGATCCTAAGAAAGGTGTTTTGCTCCATGGTCCTTATAAAAAGTTGAATGGCATGGTGGTCGTGGAGGAGGGTATTTTTTACAAGGGTGCAAAGCACGGAAGATGGATGCGGTATAATCGCCAGGATTTGGTAGAAGATAAGTCCAAATTTTACAAAGGCTGGCCTAAAGACTCTTATGTCACGTATTATGATCCCAATGAGCGTAAACATTTAAAGGAAGTAACGCCTGTAGAATACAATGAAAAAGATGGATATTATTATATGCTTCATGAAAACGGTGTTGTTGCAGTGCAGGGAGAGTATCAGTGGAATGAAAAAATAGGAGATTGGATTGAAAATTACCCAAATGGCAAACGCAAACGCGTCATCGCTTACCCAAAACAGCCTTTCGAAAAAGACGTCAGGCCGTTCATCCGCAAAGAGTGGGACAACACTGGTAAAGAGATTTATGCCAAGTAGTTTGCCTTGTGCAAAAACGTGCTTAAGATTGCCTGCCATTTTATTGCAGAAATAAATTAATCCACGATGAAATCCATCTTTACTGCCTTTTTTTTAACATTATCGTCATTTCTTGGTGCCCAAGTCAATCCTAAATTTCAAACCAAGCTTGATCAACAAGCTAAGGGTATGGAACAAAAAGTTATTGAGTGGCGGCGGCACTTTCATCAATATCCTGAACTTTCCGATCAGGAAATAAAAACGGCTAGTTACGTTGTTCAGCATCTGCAATCGCTTGGCCTAAAAGTACAAACCGGTGTAGCAAAGACCGGCGTTGTGGCTTTACTCGAAACAGGGAAGCCCGGGCCGGTAATTGCACTTCGTGCCGATATGGATGCCTTGCCGGTGACGGAGCGGAACGGCTTACCATTTGCCTCAAAAGAAAGAGCGATCTACAACGGGCAAGAAACCGGAGTGATGCATGCTTGTGGTCATGATTCGCATATGGCCATATTGATGGCAGTGGCTGAAATACTGGCGAAAAATAAAAATGAATTGAAAGGTACGATCAAATTCATTTTTCAACCGGCAGAGGAAGGTTCAGTCAACGGGCAAGAAGGTGGCGCAAATTTAATGGTGAAAGAAGGTGTTCTTGACAATCCCAAAGTGGATGTTGTTTTCGGCATGCACATTCAGTCGATGACACCCGTAGGGAATATTGCGTATCGTCCGGCCGGATTGATGGCTGCATCAGATTGGTTCTCCATCAAGGTGAAAGGCAAGCAAGCGCACGGCGCTGCACCTTGGATGAGCATCGATCCGATCGTGGTTAGTTCGCAGATCATCATCGGACTTCAAACCATCATCAGTCGGCAGTCTGAGTTAACCAAAGAAGCGGCGGTGATCACCGTCGGTAAAATACAAGCTGGCATTCGTGAAAATATTATTCCGGAAGAGGCAACGTTTGCCGGAACGATCCGCACATTGGATGCAGGCATGCAGGACAAAATCCATGAGAAGATAAAATTGACGGCAACAAAAATTGCAGAGAGTGCCGGAGCTACAGCCGAGGTTACCATTGAGCGGAAAACGCCGATCACTTATAACGACCCCGTACTAACGGCCAAAATGTTACCGAGTTTGAAACGAGCGGCCGGAGAAAATCATGTCATCGAAATTCATGCGGTGACCGGCGCTGAAGACTTTGCTTTCTACCAGCAAAAAGTGCCCGGCTTGTTTTTCTTTGTAGGAGCGATGCCCTCAGGAATTGATCCTGCTAACGCGCCATCACACCACACACCTGATTTCATGATTGATGAACAGGGTTTCATCATTGGTTTGAAAGCGATGCTGGATGTTACGACAGGCTATATGTTTATGAAGAAAATTAATGAGTGAACCAATAAAGCGTAATGATTCGCCACATACCTCATGAACTTTTAGAAAAAGGACTGATCACCCAAGAGCAGTGTGAAAAGATTGAACCTGTTGTTTCCGGAAAAATAGTTTCCCTCTTCTACGAACTTCGCACGTTGCTTTATCTCGGTGTGATGTTGTTTACCACGGGAGCGGGTATTCTCATTTATCAAAACATAGGAAGCGTTGGTCACATCATTAGCATTATCGCGCTTACTATTTTAGCGCTGATCTGTTTTTGGTATGTGTTTAAAAATGAGGCCGGCTATTCTCATGATCGTGTTCATTCGCCAACGCCTTATTATGATTATGTCTTGCTTTTGGGATGTTTGCTTTTCATTTCTATTCAAGGCTACTTGCAATTTCAATATGGTGCATTGGACGATAACCTGGGTTGGAGTACGTTGATCACTGCTATTGTTTTTTTCTATGCAGCCTATCGCTTCGATCATATAGGTGTTCTTTCCCTGGGGATTACTGCTCTCGCTTCTTTTTGGAGCATCAGTGTATCGCCTCAAAAATGGTATCGTGGTCAATTTTTTTCCGGATCGAATTTGTACAACACGGCCATCATCTTTTCGATTGTTGTGGGAGGCATTGCTTTCTTTCTTGACAAGAAGGAAATAAAAAGACACTTTACATTCACGTACCTCAACTTTTGCATGTTGATCTTCTTCGTTGGTGCGGTGGCCGGAATGTTTAATGAGTATTGGTTTCTATATGTGTTGCTGATTTATGGAGGGTGTGCATTTGCTTTTTATATGGCTCGTTGGAGGCGGTCATTTTTGTTTTTATTGTATGCTTTTCTGGCGGGTTATATTGCAACCACTTACCTGCTAACAAAAACAATTCTTGAGGGAGCACCTGAATTATGGTTTTACTATTCCCTGCTTTCCTGTGGCGGCTTTGTGTACTTCATCATTCGTTATAAGAATTTTTTCAAGCAAGCATGAAGAGCGCCTACAACACACAATGGGTTTATAATCTGGCCGTCATTAAGGAAATGAAGCGCTGGACCAAACATAATTTTATCACCACCGAACAATTCACAAAAATCGGGGAAGAATATAAAACTCCATTGTATCATCCTAATCTGATTATTCGCATTTTACTTTTTGTCGCGACGTTGTTTGCACTATCGGGCATATCTGGGATACTCGGATTAATGTTTGCTCAGACAGGGGAGACAGTAATTTATTCCGGATGCCTTCTTTACGGGATTGGCTCTTTTGTTATGCTCGAAAAAATGTTTATTGCCAATAATCATTTCAAGTCGGGCGTGACGGAGGCAATTCTATATCATGCCTGTGCTTTTGTTATAGGCGGTGTATGGGGCCTGACCGGTTTTAATAGCACTCAACTTTTGCTATTTACTTGTTTGGTTGTTTTTTCTTTCGCTGCTTTTCGTTATCTCGATTTGATAACCACGGTAGCTGCAATAGGTTCATTGGCTGGAATCTTATTATACAATTGCTTTGAAATTGGCGGAATATTCAAACCGGTAATTTCTTTTGTTTTCATCTTTTCATTTTCTGCGATTTACTTTTTAGTGAGAAGACTTCAGACGAAAGTCAGCGTGAGAATCTGGGGTAATAACTTTTTAGTGCTGGAGATTATTTGTCTGTTGTTGATTTATGCGAGTGGCAATTATTTAGTCGTCCGTGAGCTGAGCGTAAACCTGATGGATCTCGTTTTGGACGAAGGAAAAAATATTCCTTTCGCATTTCTTTTTTACCTATTGACCGTAGCCGTGCCGATCGGGTATTTGTATTTTGGAATCAAAAATAAAGACAAGACATTGATACGGGTGAGTTTGATACTGCTCGCTTTTACAGTCTTCACTTTTAAATATTATTACAGCCTTGGCCACACTGAAATCACGCTGATGCTTGCGGGATCAATTCTGATTATTTTAGCCATTGTCCTCATGCGTTACCTCAAAACCATGCGCAATGGTTTTACCGGGGAAGATATCCTTTCATCGAAATGGGCAAACCTGAATGTGGAGGCATTTGTGATCGCGCAGACCATGGGCGGCAATCAGACCGAAGCACTCAGAACAACAGCGGGTGGCGGTGGCTCCTTTGGCGGCGGTGGATCGAGTGATAGTTTCAATTAAGATTGGCTTACTTGACTCCCAGCAACCGAAATGGAAGCATCAGAATTGCACCGATCAGCTTGAAGACCATTTCAAGGGTAAAACCGATGATGCGGAATGGAAGAAGAAAAAGCCAAAGTAAGGGCAGCAAAAAAATAAGTACTACGGCGAGCGGCCAGCAAAGAACCAGTAAAATAAACCAAAGAAAAATAGCGATTAGAGTTTTCATAAGTAAGTGATTGCTATTGTACATCAAATAACGAACCAGTTATTCTATGACTTTTCACAAAGCTTCGACAGCAATCTTGAATTCAGTTTTCATTTTTGAACGGTTGAATGGTCAAAAATGAACAGATGAGGTGAGTATTTAGTGATAAATTAGCGGACGCTTTTTTACCGGTGGTGAAGGTTTTTTTTACCAAATTACTTTGGATCGAACCCATCAACAAAGCCGGTCAAAATACTTTAAATTTAAGTGATGACGGGACGAAATAAAATGCTATTGATTTACATGGCAAAGTGTATTTCCGGAGTTTTACTTTGCTCGTTGTTATCGGTTTATTTTCATGAATGGATCGACTATTCCTGGAGTCTCATATCGGTAGTGTTGGTGCTGTCGCCCGAGGGGAAAGATGCCCTCGAGCTTTCGCTCGTCCGTATCAAGGCAAACTTCGTCGGTGCCGGAGTTGGCGTGGTATTACTTTTTTCTGAATGGCCCAGCCCATGGAATATTGCTGTGGGTGCAGCACTTGCCTTGTTAATCTGCGATCGACTGAAATTGAATGCAGCAGCCCGGTCAACATTGGCTGCGGTGATCATTCTTTTGCTCCACCCTGAAGGAGCTACATTATGGAGTTCAGCAGTCAGCCGTGTTGGTGCAGTGATTACGGGTTGCATCCTGGGATTGACCATCACCTTTGTTTTTCATTCTTTAATTAAGATTGAAACCGCGGCTATGAATTCAGAGGCAGTCAAAAAGGGAGAAGGATAAGCGGTTCCCGGGTTTACTTTACACCTTTCTCGGGATTCCAACTGCCTTGCAGCTTTCGCAGAAAAATGATCTGGCCGGTATGATAGGCATTGTGCGTGCTCATATTGGCAATGTTGTCATACCAATCCGTTAGCTTCGTTTCATCTGCCTTTTTTATTTCATGCTCCCAATCGGTGAGCACAGCGTCTAATTTTTTCACAGTTTCATCCCAACTTTTTTCATCGAAGGAATTGTTAAATGTCTCTTCGTTGTTGCCGCTGAATTTGGTCTCCGGTTCTCCTTTAAATTTTTTCAACAGCCGCTCATTCCAAAAAATAAGATGGGCAGTTAGTTGACCTGCGGAATGATTGCCACTTCCATCTTTCCACATGGCTTGTTTTGAAGTGAGCCCTTCGATTGCAGTGTTGGCCGGCACGAACCAATCTTTTTCAGTATGGGTGGTTTTCAACTGACGAAGCAGCACTGATTTAATTGTCGCTTTTGCTGGGGTTGGGAGGGTGTACATTTTTTTCAAGAGCCAGCGGCTCCCGATGCTAACCCATTTTGCAGAGAATGTTCCGATATAAATGCCAGTATCTCCTTGGCCGATTCTCGCTTTCTGCTCGTAGGTTCCCTCTACAAGAGCCGTGTCACCTTTGAAATTAACCGAATTGGCTTTCGTTCCATTGGAAATCATTTTGATGGAAGCTCCTTCAAATGATTTTAAAAATTTCCGGATGGAGTCGCGGCCGATAATCGTTTTCATTCCTTTACCTCCTAGTTCACCATCAGCGGCATAGGTGTTGGCCAAAGAATCCGTGGTCATCGTAAAGGTATAATGGTCATATTGAGCCATCGCATTTTCAATTTCCTTTTTACGGTCCGTACAAGCGAAAAGGGAGGTCAAGCCTAAAATAGAAAACAGTATCGATTTCATGGGTGGGTTTTTGGACAAGGTATCCAGAGTTAATGCAAGGAGCAACCCCCTTTATTCGGTATTTGACTATGCGTATGGATTTCAACTATTTGATCAAACTTTTCATTAATTTTCCAGCAGAAGAAGTCAATATGGAATCTGTTAACCTCCTAAAAAAATTTTCTAAAATCTCCGACTATTGGCATCCCTATATCGTGGGAGAGCTGAATGACAACTATATCAAACTCGCTATCGTAAAGGGTGAATTCGTTTGGCATCAACACGACGATGAAGATGAATTGTTTGTGGTGCAAAAAGGAACGCTCTACATTGACTTTAAGGATAAAACCGTGGAGGTGAAGACCGGGGAAATCCTGACCGTACCAAGGGGCGTCGAACATCGTCCACACACCAATGGTGAGGAGGTTTTCCTGATGCTTATTGAACCTAAAAACACAAAGCATACCGGGGAGCTAAAAACGGAAATGACGGTAGAACAATTGGAATGGATCTAAAATTTTGAACTTATAATATGAAAAGAATTCTTACGTTGCTTTTAGCGGTTTGCTGGCTAGTTAGTTTTGCGCAAACCAAAAAACCTGATCCCAACAAGGAGGCCGTTATTCAATCGGTGAACAAACATCAACATGAATTAATCGCCATCAGTGACAAGATTTGGGCTTATGCTGAAACCGCGTTGAAAGAAACCAAATCTTCTAAGGAGCTCGCTGATTTTGCGGAAGCACAGGGATTTCAATTAAAGCGCGGAGTTGCAGGCATGCCAACGGCCTTCATTGCCGAATATGGTTCCGGAAAACCGATCATTGGCATCATGGGCGAATACGATGCATTGCCCGGTATCTCCCAAAAGGCGCAGCCCACACGTGAGCCGTTACAAACCGGAGCTGCCGGTCATGGTTGTGGTCACAATCTTTTTGGTGCAGGAAGCTTAGGTGCAGCCGTTGCCGTAAAGGAATTAATAGCCAGTGGAAAACTTAAAGGTACAATCCGGTTTTATGGTACGCCTGCTGAAGAATCTGTGGGTGGAAAAATTTACATGGCACGCGATGGGTTGTTTAGCGATCTTGACGTTTGTCTCGATTGGCATCCTAACGCAGAGACTGCCGCCAGCACCCAAAGTTCTCAGGCCATGGTTGATTTTATTGTTGAGTTCAAAGGTAAGGCAGCTCACGCGGCCGCCGACCCCTGGAATGGGCGCAGTGCCGTTGACGGAGCGGAGGCGTTTACGCATGGTGTAAATTTGTTGCGTGAGCATGTTCTCCCAAGTGTGCGGATGCACTATGCGATCAAAGCAGGCGGTGATGTACCCAACGTGGTGCCTGAGTATGCTAAGGTGTGGATGTGGGTGCGCGATAGCAAGCGTAGCGTAGTGGATGAAGTGTTCGCGCGGGTAAGGGACATTGCAACAGGAGCTGGGCTTATTGCCGGCGTTGAAGCAAAAGTAACCGTACAAACCGGCGACTATGAAATGCTGGTGAACCGAACGGGGGCTGCCGCTTTGCAAAAGAATCTGGAAGCCCTGGGACCGATCACTTATACGCCCGAAGAAATTGCCTTCGCGAAAAAAATTCAGGAAGTTCAGGGAAAAGAACAAACCGGATTGGATGGAGCTATCTATCCGTTAAAGGAAACCAAGGTAGATCCGGAAGGAGGTTCCACCGATGTTGGAGATATCAGTTGGAATGTTCCGGAGATCACATTAGTGACAACCACCGCGCCGAAAGGAACAGCGTGGCATGGTTGGGCGGTGGTGTCTTGTGGAGGCATGAGCATTGGCCATAAAGGAATGCTATTTTCTGCCAAAGCATTGTCGATGACCATGGTTGATCTTTTTACGAACGAGCAATTGCGAAAGGATATTCGAACTGAATTTGATAAACGAAAAGGAAACTTTATTTATAAAGGTTATATTCCTGATGGCCCAGCCCCGGTACCAACCAATTGAGCAATAATAATCTGCAAGGATGAAATTTTTTTTGATTCTTTTCCTTGGACTTTCAACCCCATGCCTTCAAGCCCAAACTCAAACCGGTAAGGCTTCCTTCTATGCGGATTCTTTTGAAGGAAGCCCGACAGCCAGTGGTGAAAAATATCGCGCAAGCAAGTTTACTGCCGCTCACAAGACCCTGCCGTTCGGGACGGTGGTGAAAGTAACAAATCTTTCTAATAACGAATCTGCCGAGGTTACCATTAACGATCGTGGGCCCTTCGTGGAAGGACGGGTTATTGATCTTTCGAAGGCTGCTGCTGAAAAGTTGGGCTTATTCAATAAAGGCGTTGTCGATGTAAAAATAGAAGTGGTGGATGCAGGAAACGGCAAGGGAAAGACTCAACCCATCGTGATTGACCATGTCGCTGTTGAAGAACATGAGTATTATGATTTTAAAATTTCAAAAGTTGAGCCAAAAGGGTTTGGCGCGCAGGTGGGGACCTATCAAGAGCTTGCGAACCTTTTCCACATTACTGATAATTTAAAAAAAGCATACAAGAAGAAAGCCGTTGTGCAGGTGAAAGTGGTGAATGGAGTAAAATATTATAGTCTTGTGCTCGGGCCATTTTCTTCTCGTGCAAAAGCCGAAAATTTTGTAAGAGGGTTGAAGAAGCAATTTCCGGATGCCTTTGTTTTTGATTACTCCAGACCGTAAATTTTTTTCCGGTGACTGAATTTCTTGGTTACTGCTTTTCTATTTTAGTCGGTGTGGTATTGGGCATGCTGGGTGGAGGAGGTTCCATTTTATCGATACCCATTTTAGTTTATCTCTTTGGTATTGAACCCGTAATGGCTTCAGCCTATTCACTTTTTATTGTTGGGGTTACCAGTTTTGTTGGAGCCATACCCAAATACCGGGAGCATTTGGTTAACCTCAAAACCGGGTTTCTCTTTGGGATTCCTTCCATCGTGGCCATTTTTGTTACCCGTCATTGGATTGTTCCGGCTATTCCCAATATTATTTTTGAAGCAGAACGTTTTACGTTGACCAAGCGTGAATTGCTTCTCGGTATTTTTGCATTGCTCATGGTGCTGGCTTCCTTTCGGCTCATTCGCAATCCGCGTGAAGCAAGTTCCGACAACCGAAAGTTCCGGGTATTTCTTGTGATTGTAGAAGGAATGTTGATTGGATTTTTAACTGGATTGGTAGGCGCAGGCGGAGGATTTTTGATTATCCCGGCATTGGTTTTCCTTACTGGCCTGCCTTTCAAAACGGCAGTAGGTACTTCGCTCTTTATTATAGCCATCAATTCGCTTACCGGATTTGCGGGCGATTTACTCAATCATTCCATGGACTGGCCATTTTTGCTTTCCATCACCGCGCTAGCCGTGAGTGGAATTTTGCTGGGTCATTTTTTTTCCCGCAGGATTGCAGCATTTTACTTGCGTAAAGCTTTCGGGTGGTTCACGCTCATTATTGGCGCCTGGATATTGATCAAAGAGTTCTTTGTTTGATAGAAAAGTAAATAGGCTAAGCAAAAATGACGTTGTCGAAGAAACGTTTGGGTAACTTTGGAGTATCAATGTTTTTGTTGAACGTGCACTCGCAAAAAAATAATTAGTCTTTCAAAACGATTCAACGCTGAATGGTTGTTTGGCAAAAAGAAATCTATCCTGTTATCGACTTGATTAATTCAGTAGCGGCTCTCATGGCAGAAGCCAAGGCACCATTTACGGTTCCGGCATCACCACTCACGTCGGTCGCCTCTCCTGCAAAAAAAAGCTGGTTGTTTACTGACATTCCCAGATTAATTCTGTCTTGATGCGACGTGCCGACAAGTGGATACGAAAACCCACCCTTAATAAAAGGGTCTTGCGTCCAATCATAGATAGAGGCTATTGGATCGGTTTCGGCCGAGTTAACAATTTTTCTTACAACATAGCGAGTGGCAAGACCCGAAAAAATTCCGGAAGGGTCAGGATACAAGGTATCTAATTCCGCCAAAATGGGTTTGAGGATTTGAGTAACACCTCCTCCACTAAGGGATGATAATTTTGCTGCGGCCGGTCCGCATACGGTGACAAACAAAGTGCTGGTGAATTTGCTTCGGTTAAACCCTGCATTGAAATATTGTGGGGCGGTGCTTCCACCCCAAATGAAACCGTCATTGTTGCCCCAGAAATTTGTCTTGAAGTCGATGACTAAGCGCATGCATGGGTCCATTCCAAACTTGGCTACTGCACCGGCGTTGACAGACGGTAGTGCGGGGCTGAAGGCAATTCCGTTATTTTGCAAGATGGTGATCGGTACGGTGACAATTACCTTGTTGGCCTTGTATTGCTTTCCACTACTATCCGTGATCACAATGGAGTCAGTATTTTGGTAATTAATGCTCGCAACGGCCGTGTTGAGTTGGACTTTGCTCACCACACCGTTGAAACGGGAAAGCAAGATATCTTGCCATTGATTGGTTTGAACGGTGAGCAATTTAGAATTGTGTGTTCTTAATTTTAAATCTGCCGCTAAGGCTAACGCGTCAATTCGTTCAGAAGAGGATCCATAAAAATTGCCGGCTTGCGAATTGAGCAAGGCCTGAGCCCTTGAGCTCACACCGGCCGCTTCATTGATTGACATATCGGCTCCAGCGTAAGAGCTTAACCCGGAAACAAAACTTTCAACGGCATTAAAGTCGGCATCATTCTGCCAGCCGGTTGAATCCTTCGGTAAGTTATCAAGAGCGTATTGATTGGTGGACGTTGTCAGGTCAATGGCGGAAAGATTAAGTGTGCTGACAATTTGACCCCATTGAGAATCGGAGCCTACTACTAAATCCGCACCCAATTCAACGGGGAAATCCGCAATGGGGGGATAATGAAAATCATAAATAAATGAGGAAGAAGAATTATCGGTTTGTGAATCGGAGGTTGAAAATGATCGGATCCTGCCGCCCAAACTGCTTCTTGCTTCCAAAACAAAAACATCGATGCCTTGCGAATTGAGGATATCGGCAGCGTAAAGGCCGGCAGCACCGGCACCAATAATGGCCACAGCGCCGTTGAACTTTATTAGCGGTCCGCTATTCTCCTTTTTGCAGGAGGAAAACAGTTGAGGTGCGACCAATCCGGCAGACAACCCTAAACCAATCTGTCGTAATGCTTTTCTTCGTTTCAAGAGAATGATTCAACCCGAAAGATAGAAAATCCAAATGGGTTAATGAAAGCCATTCAGCGTGCTTTCTGATGATTAATCTTGGTGAATTAATTAATTTGAGCAAAAATTAATATGCAAGCCAGTCGAGATCAAGTAAAAGAAATAAAGAAAGTCTGTGTAGTCGGCCCGGAATGCACTGGCAAAACCGACTTGTCGAAATTTCTGGCACAGCATTATGAAAGCCCTTGTGTGGACGAGTATGCACGCGCTTATCTCAATAAACTTGGTCGCGCTTATGACCAAGATGACTTACTTAAGATTGCTCACGGTCAACTTCGCATGGAAGATGAGTGGATGTATGAAGCAAAAAAATTACTGATTTGTGATACGAACTTGATTGTTATCAAAATCTGGAGTGAATATAAATACGGAAACTGCGATCCCGACATTTTAAAAAAAATGGCGGAGCGGAAATATGATCTCTACGTACTTACCTACATCGACATTCCCTGGGCCGATGACCCTCAGCGAGAGCATCCGGATAAGCGAGAACATTTTTGGAACGTTTTTAAAGACGAGATAATAAAATCAGGAACCCCTTTTGTTGAAATTTCAGGAGAACGTGAAATGCGTAGAAAAAAAGCCATTGAGGCCATTGATAAAATTTTGAAAATAAGATAGATGAGTAAAAAGGCCGTGAATCCTTACGCTGCACTTCAGGTGCGCGATTTTCGCTTGTTCATTTTGTCGAGGTTGTTCATCACGCTGGCCGTAATGATACAAGCCGTTGTGGTGGGATGGCAGGTTTATGAAATTACTAAGGATCCTTTATCATTAGGACTGATCGGTCTGGCCGAAGCTATTCCGGCCATAGCGGTGTCGCTGTACGCAGGTCACCTCGCGGACATTGTTGAACGAAAGAAAATTATTCTGGTATGTGTACTGACATTGGCTCTTTGTTCGGTGTCATTGTTTTTTTTTACGTTACACGCCGGCACTTTTCTTTTACAGTATGGCGCCACGGCTATTTATGCAGTGATTTTTGTCAGCGGATTTGCACGTGGATTTTTATCGCCGGCTAATTTTTCTTTTATGCCTCAATTGGTTGGCCGTGAATTATACCAAAATGCTATTACCTGGAATAGCACAATTTGGGAAGGTGCGGCACTCAGTGGCCCCATGATCGGTGGTTTGATTTATGGCTTCTTCGGAATTACTGCTGCCTACTGTGCTGATGTTGCTTTGACCTTAGCTGCCCTGTTCTGCTATTTCCTGATTCCCAATCGCCCACTCCCTGCCATCACCGAAGAGCAAGGCATTTGGGAGAAAATTAAGACAGGAATCCGATTTGTGTTTAGCAATCAGATAATCCTTGGTGCCATCACCCTTGATTTATTTGCCGTCCTGTTCGGAGGGGCAGTAGCGCTGCTTCCGATTTTTGCTGATGAAATTTTGCATGTTGGAAAAATCGGCCTTGGTTTTTTGCGTTCAGCACCGTCTGTTGGCGCCATGCTTATGGCGATTTACATTACGCACTATCCCATAAAAAAATACATGGGGAAGATTTTATTAGGGTGTGTGGCGGGATTTGGTTTTTGTATGATTGGCTTTGGCTTGTCCACTTCATTTTGGTTGTCGATGGCTCTTTTGATTGTAAGTGGAGCATTTGATTGCGTGAGTGTCATTGCCCGAAGCACCATGATCCACACCCTTACCCCTGAAAATATGAAAGGCCGTGTGTCGGCGGTGAATAGCATTTTCATTGGATCATCGAACGAGATCGGTGCTTTTGAATCCGGCGTGGCGGCAAAATTGCTGGGCACGGTAACCTCCGTCGTCTTTGGTGGTGCAATGACATTAGCGGTAGTGGCAGCAACCAGTTGGAAAGCAATCAAGTTAAGAAGATTGGACAAACTTGATTAGCTAATTTGTCGAAGCTCAATTCTTCAATCGGAGTTCACGGATTCATTTGATGGTAGTTCCTAATCTAAAACAAAATCCTGCTAAGCAATTCAAAACGACGAGCCTGCTAGAACGTAGGCTGATGCCAGCTCATTATGGATAGGCACTTTTATTAATAAATTTTATCCTTACCTTCCATTGATAATTGGCTTAATTAACTAATTGAAAATCACTATGGCCTCTCGCAGATCGTTTTTTCAAAAATCATTCGGCATGGCAGGTGCAATGTCACTCACCCCTTTTCTTAGCCAGGCAAAGGCGGAGGATGTTTCCGATGCATTAGTGGAATTGAACAAGCTCTCGCCCCTTGACGCAGCCGATGACGAAGATCTATGGGTACGTATGGCACAAGCCTACACCGTTTCCCCCACTATTTTGAATCTGAATAATGGTGGTGTTAGCCCACAGCCTAAGGTCGTACAGGATGCCGTTGACCGTTACTACCATTTAAGCAATGAAGCGCCCAGCTACTACATGTGGCAAATTCTTGATAAAGGACGTGAACCTTTGCGTAGAAAATTAGCTGACCTGGCCGGGGTTTCTCCGGAAGAAATAGCGATCAACCGAAACACCACCGAAGCGCTGGGCACCTTTACCTGGGGTATTGATATGCAAAAAGGAGATGAAATTGTCATGACAAAACAGGATTACCCCAACATGATCCATGCGTGGAAGCAACGTGAAATGCGCGAAGGAGTGAAGATCAACTGGATCAATCTTGCATTGCCCGTTGACAATGATGATGTTGTGTTAAATACCTACATCAACGCGACGACATCAAAAACAAAAATCTGGCACATTACCCATTTGATGACATGGACCGGACAGATTTTACCTGCTGCTAAACTTTGTGCTGAAGCGCGTAAGCGTGGCCTTATAACCATTGTTGATGCGGCTCACTCCTTTGCTCATGTGGATTACAAAGTTTCTGAATTCAATTGCGATTACTTGGGAACGAGTTTGCACAAGTGGTTGTGCGCTCCGTTTGGCACCGGCATGATGTACGTCAGGAAAGAGCACATCGAAAAAACATGGCCACTTTTTCCTACCGACAAACCAAAGAGTGGCGACATCAGAAAGTTTGAGGCGCTGGGCACCCGATCTTTTGCACCGGAGCAAGCCATTGGGCAAGCAATCGATTTTCATAATGCGATTGGGGGGAAAAGAAAACAAGAGCGTCTGCACTACTTGAAAATGTATTGGTGTAATGCACTTACAAAAAATCCGCGGATTAAACTTCATATTTCGTTGAAGCCGGAGTATTCCTGTGCACTTGGCACCTTCAGTGTGGATGGATTGGATGTAGGCGATATTTCCACAAAACTTATGGCAGAACACCAAATTCACACGGTATCCATCAAGTGGGAAAATGTAAATGCAGTACGTGTTACGCCACATGTGTACACGACCACGAAAGATCTTGATCGGTTTATCGATGCAGTTGGGAAGATTGCCGCATCCTGAATTCCCTACCGGCACTGAAACACCTAAAGTTCAGATACATCTAATTTCCCTGCGACCATTGCGGTTAGGTAGCATGATTGATTGAAAAAGACACATTGATGAATTGACCAATTAATTTTAACTTAACCAATCCAAACCAAACTTGTTATGAATAACCGTCAGCTTTTTCTAGTCATTTCCTTTGTCGTCATTGCTGCGCTTGCTGCATGGACTTATTATTGGCATGATGCCGTGATATTTTTGATTCTCGTGTTGCCCTTTATTTATATGGGCATTCATGATATGATCCAGACAAGGCAATCCATCAAAAGAAATTACCCGCTCTTTGGCCGGTTACGCTATGTGTTTGAAGACCTTCGGCCTAAGATTCAACAGTATTTTGTTGAGAGTGATACAGATGGAGCGCCAATTAACCGCAACGAGCGCTCAGTCATTTATCAGCGCGCCAAAAAGCAAATTGACACGATCCCCTTCGGGACACAATTGAATGTATATGCTGAGGGTTACGAGTGGATGACGCACTCCATTGCGCCTAAAGATTTTCATAAGATGGATCATAATCCGCGTGTCCGATTTGGCGGCGAAAAATGTACGCAGACTTATGCCATGAGTGTTCTCAATGTGTCTGCGATGAGTTTTGGTTCTCTGAGTCAAAATGCAATTGAGGCATTGAATGCTGGGGCAAAGATTGGAGGTTTTGCACACAATACGGGAGAAGGCGGCTTAAGCCCTTATCATTTAAAACATGGTGGCGATATTATCTGGCAAGTGGGAACAGGATATTTTGGCGCACGGACGGAAGATGGAAAATTTTCTGATATTGCTTTTCAGCAAAACGCGATAAAACCAAGTGTGAAAATGATAGAGATCAAATTATCGCAAGGGGCGAAACCAGGCCACGGCGGAATTTTACCGGCAGCCAAAAATACCCCGGAGATTGCCGCCATTCGGTTGGTGAAACCGGGTACAACCGTTTTCTCTCCGCCATTTCACAGTGCATTCTCTACGCCCATTGAACTAATAAAATTTATTGAAAAACTCCGGACGCTTTCTGGCGGCAAACCGGTTGGCTTCAAGCTTTGTGTTGGTCGCATGAGCGAATTTCTTTCGATTTGTAAAGCGATGGTTCAACTCGACAGCTATCCCGATTTCATTACGGTTGACGGAGGTGAAGGTGGCACCGGCGCTGCGCCACCCGAGTTCACGAATTTTGTGGGTATGCCGTTGCTTGACGCCCTTGCTTTTGTGGACAATGCATTGATTGGTTTTGGCGTTCGCAGCAAAGTCAGGCTGATTGCCTCCGGTAAAGTGCTTACTGGTTTTCATATTGTTCGTGCAATGGCATTGGGTGCAGACACTTGTAATTGTGCACGAGCAATGATGATGGCACTTGGCTGCATCCAGGCGTTAGAGTGTAATAAAAATACCTGCCCTACGGGTGTAGCAACGCAAAAACCTGAACTCATGGCAGGTCTCGTCATTGAAGATAAAAAAACAAGGGTGGCCAACTTCCACAAGAACACGGTCGAAAGCTTTGTAGAATTGATGGGCGCAGCCGGAATTGATCATCCCGAAAAGATCAATCGATCCCATGTGTACAGACGTGTGTTTATGAACTTGGTTAAAAACTATGAAGAGATTTTTCCGACGATCCCGAACGGGAGTTTGCTCGAAGGCGGTGATGCTCCCTTCGATTATGAAGAACACTTGAAACGATCTTCGGCTGAGGTTTTTGAAATGGCCTGACTCGTCATCGCGAACACCTGCGCTGAAAGTGCGGTTGGATGAAGTGATCTCCTGAAAAATTATCTTGGCGGTGAAAAAGACTGCTTCGCCTTTACAGACAACCCGTGTAGCTCGCAGCTTCGGTTACTTCTTAATTTCGACAGGATGGCGAGGGGCGGCACTGTTTACTTAATGAGCAACATTCTCAATACCTTTGCGGTATTATTTTTTCACCTTGAGGATCGCAAAAAAAATTCTGTTTTATTTCTTGCTCACGTTGATAGTGCTGATTATCACGTTTGGAGCATCCGTCTATTTGTTCAAGG